>ENA-ORTW01000199-ORTW01000199.1-human-gut-metagenome-genome-assembly--contig:-NODE-199-length-91248-cov-11.233165_pt1 | contig 91248 bp, 87 predicted proteins | sample MGYA00242072_ERZ509193 | MGnify/ENA primary metagenome ERZ509193 (study PRJEB26280, sample SAMEA2338813) | human gut metagenome | biome: human gut; feature: human-associated habitat; material: faeces... | reverse complement strand
ACCTCCTGTGCGTCCATGTATGTGTCATTTACACTTAAAATTATGCACTCCAACGCGCGGAACCGTATTCCATGCCTTTTCGGTATTTCTTCGCGTTTTTGCCTTTCATGTAAACGGCAAGCCGGATAATGACCGCCCCCGCAACGCCGATAAGCAGATCGGCGGGGTGCAGGCTCGGCGCGATACTGGAAAAGGCAGCGGCAAAGCCTGTACCAAGCTGCAAGAGTTTTTCGCTTGCGTCTGCGCCGGGGGTAAGGCGTATTGCTGCGCCTATCTTGTCAAAGAGATAGACAAAGAGCAGATAAGGCAGATTGAGGATAAGCAGCTTTTTAACTTCCTGCTTCATAGCGATACCTCCCTGTCCTTGTTCTTTACTTTGTCCCGCTGTGCGTTTAAGCCCGCCGCCTTTTCTTTCAGAGAGGAAAGCAGCTTGCGGATAGAGGGCTTTTTCTCCTGTGTCAGCTTCTTTGCGGAAAATTCCTTAAAGGCTGCGGTCAGCACGTCAGCGTCGCGCCCTTTGAAAAATACAAGGTAGCGGGGCGGACTTTCTGTCGTGTCCTTTTTCAGCGCAAAGTCGATACCGTACTTTTTCGCCGTACTCTCAAAGGCTTTGATATTGCCCTCGGTAATCTCAATGTTGGAAACGCCCGCGTTCTGCTTCATAAGCTGCTTTAAGGTCTGCTTGTGCGGTGCGTTATTCTGCTTCTTCGGCTATGAGGTCTTGTATGACTTCGCCAAAGTCTGCCGTAAAGGAAAAAATGAAGTATTCCAAAACGGCGGGGTCTGCGTCCATAGGCTCGGCTTCCTCGGAAAAGGGCAAGCCCATAAGCCCATAGAGCATTTTTATGATTTTGAACAGCTTTCCCCGGTCGGCGGGGGTGTTCATGGTAACAAGTACGTCGGTCAAGCGGTTTACGGTTTCCATGTCGCCGCCTGTCGTTACCCATACCATTTCTGCGAATGGCTGCGTGATTGCTCCGGTTACAAGGTTTACCTTATCCTTGCTGATTTCGCCGGACGGGAGTATAATACCCTTGTCTAAAAGTACGTTTTTCATGTCGTCCTCCTATAATCTGTGGTGCCAAAATGGTGCCCGGTCTTACAAAATCATCTTATACGGAGATACGGCAAGATAAATGACGATACGCGGAAAACCTTGATTTTAAGCCATTTTCGCAAGGTTTTATAAACACTTGCGCGGGCTTATAAGAAGATTTCCGGCTATCAAATCAATAAAAAATCCGAACCCTTCCCATCTGGAACAAGTTCGGATTTCTTTGTTTTGGTGGACGATATAGGACTCGATCACCGATTTTGCCCCGTGGGGCAAAATCGTATGGATGCAGCCAGTTTCTGAACTGGCTGCCGCAAGATGCCACTGGCATCGTGCATTCAGATGGGTTCAAGTCCTATACCGTCCACTAAAAAGAGAAAACACCACCCGACAGGTGGTGTTTCTTATGGTGGACGATATAGGACTCGAACCTATGACCTTCCGCACGTCAAGCGGATGCTCTAGCCAGCTGAGCTAATCGTCCGTCAGCGCACTCAACTGAATGCCTGATTAGTATACACAACCATTCGCCATTTGTCAAGCGTTTTTTCCAGAAATTATCCTGCTGCCGCGTCAACGCTCTGTTCCCCCTGAAATTGGATGACCAGACGGTTGGGAAGGCACACGATCGGCGTGCCGCTGCTGCAAAAGCCACGCTCCATGCAGTAGTGGTCTGGGCAGTCCGCCGCCGTGACGGCAATACGCCCGTCCCGGACGGTGACGGTGTTGCTGCCGCCTGTTTCCCCGGTGACGGTAAACTGCTGATCGATGCGCAGATTTACGGTTCTGACAATCTTTCCCCCGCTGCTGATCTCGGCGTAAACGGCGTCGTCGCCGGGCAGCAGAAGGAAGATGCTCAATCCAAGGCACACCGCCGCAATGGCCGCAATGAGCAATATCCACGTTTTTGTTTTCACAGGGCAGTCACCTCGCCGGGAAAGATTTGCGATTCCATTGGCAGTATAGCAAAAATCAGAGAAAAACGCAAGAAAAAGTCCAATAAACTTCTTGACTTTTTCTGTATGCAATGCTAGAATAGACGAGCCGCATTGAAGGGGCTTTCAGTCGGTGCGTCCAAAATCACCGCGCCCCCAGAGCGAGACTACACAATTAAAGTAGGTGAAACAAATGAAAGCAGTTATCGTAACCGGTGGTAAGCAGTACACCGTTGCCGAGGGCGACGTCGTGTTCGTGGAGAAGCTGGGTGCGGAAGCCGAGGCTACCGTCAAGTTCGATCAGGTTCTGGCTGTTCTGGACGGCGAGAACACCAAGATCGGTGCTCCCACTGTGGAGGGTGCCAGCGTCGAGGCCAAGGTCGTCAAGAACGGCAAGGGCAAGAAGATCGACATCATCCGCTACAAGTCCAAGAAGAACGAGAAGAAGCACATCGGTCATCGCCAGCCTTACACCAAGGTGGAGATCACCAAGATCGCTCTGTAATTTATGACAAGATGCGAATTTCACACCGAGGGCGAGAGGATCACCGGATTCTCCGTCTCGGGTCACAGCGATTATGACGAGCCGGGAAAAGACATTGTCTGCGCCGCCGTCTCCGCTGTCGTTACCATGGCCGAAGCCACCATCAACGATGTGTGCGGCGCCAAGGCCAAGGTCCGGGTCAAGGATGGGGAAGATAACCGCATCACCCTGACCCTCCCCGCGTCCTGCGACGAGGAGGACACCGTTCAGGCTGTGCTTGCCGGAATGCTGGTGACTCTGTGTTCGCTGCGGGACGACTATCCTGATAATATCGAAGTTTTGGAGGTGTAACACCATGCTGAAGATTGGTATTCAGTTCTTCGCTCACCACAAGGGCGGCGGTTCCACCAAGAACGGCCGTGATTCCGAGTCCAAGCGTCTGGGCGTGAAGCGTGCCGACGGTCAGTTCGTTCTGGCCGGCAACATTCTGGTTCGCCAGAGAGGCACCCACATCCATCCCGGTGTCAACGTGGGCATCGGTAAGGACGACACCCTGTTCGCCAAGGTTGACGGCACCGTCAAGTTTGAGCGTCTGGGCAAGGATCGCCGGCAGTGCTCCGTGTACGCCGAGCAGTAAGATCATCTGGACAAGGAAGGCTGCCGCAGCATAAATTGCGGCAGCCTTTTTTAATGGGGAAACTCTGAGATAACACCGCGTCATTGTGCGCATGCCGCAGGAAGGAGGCACCCATCGTGCTTTTAACGGAATTTGACCCCACGCCCCGCGCCGTTATCAACCCGGATTATATAAAGCCGGTGGAGAATTTCCCGGAAACGGTGGTCGCCGTCTTTTCCCACCAGCTTTTTGCCTCCGTGGCCGCATTTCTGGAGGGTAAGCGCATTGCCCAGACCCGCGACGCGGACGGAGACTGGCCCATTTATGAGGTCACCTACCGGGGAAGCCGACTGGGCTTCTGCAAAGCAAGGGTGGGCGCGCCAGCCTGTGTGGGGCAGTTTGAGGAGATCATCGCCATGGGCGCACGCCGGTTCATCCTGCTGGGCAACTGCGGCGTTCTGGACAAAAGAATCGAGGACTGCGGCATCATCATTCCCACAAAAGCCATCCGGGATGAGGGCACCAGCTATCATTATGCCCCGGCAAGCGATCTGATCGACGTCAACACCCGCTATATTCCCGAATTTATCGAGGTTCTTCGGGAATTTGGGTATCCTTATGTGCAGGGCGCTGCGTGGACGACGGACGCCTTTTACCGGGAGACCCCCGCGAAGGTCGCTGCCCGGCGGCGTATGGGCGCGGTGTGCGTGGAGATGGAGTGTGCGGCCATGCAGGCCATGTGCGATTTCCGGGGTGTGGAATTCTTTCAGTATTTCTATGCCGGGGACAATCTGGATCACCCCCAGTGGGACCCCAGAAGCCTGTCCGGACATGCCCGGCTATCAGACAAGGAAAAAATTGCCCTGCTGGCTTTCGAGCTGGCCAGCAGAATCGGCTGAATAAAGGGAAGTACCCGTACTTCCATAGATTAGGAGGACGTACAACTATGTTCGTGGATAAAGTGCGCATCACCGTCATCGGCGGACGGGGCGGCGATGGAGCGGTGGCGTTCCACCGGGAAAAATATGTGGCCTCCGGCGGCCCGGACGGCGGCGACGGCGGACATGGCGGCAGCGTCATTCTCCGGGTCAACGACAACCTGTCCACTCTTTTGGATTTCCGCTACAAGCGCAAGTATCAGGCCGCCGCAGGTGTCAGCGGTCAGGGTCGGAAAATGGCGGGCAAACGGGGCGAAAACCTGATCATCGAAGTCCCCCGGGGCACCGTTGTGCGGGACGCCGAAACGAACCAGATCATCGTAGACATGTCCACCGGCGAGGATTTCATTCTCGCCAAGGGCGGACGGGGCGGCTGGGGCAATGCCCATTACGCCACCCCCACCCGTCAGGTTCCCCGGTTTGCCAAAGCCGGTCTTAAGGGGCAGGAGCGGGACGTGATTCTGGAGCTGAAGCTTCTGGCGGACGTGGGTCTGGTGGGCTTTCCCAACGTGGGTAAATCCACCCTGCTTTCCGTCACCTCCAACGCCCACCCGAAGATCGCCAACTATCACTTTACGACCCTGTATCCCAATCTGGGGGTTATTTATGTAGATGAGGGCGTGTCCTTCGTCATGGCGGACATCCCCGGCATCATTGAGGGCGCCGCTGAGGGCGCGGGTCTGGGGCACGATTTTCTCCGGCACATCGACCGCTGCCGCCTGCTCGTTCACGTTGTAGACGTATCCGGAAGCGAGGGGCGGGATCCGGTGGAGGATTTCCACGCCATCTGTGCCGAGCTGAAAAACTACAGCATCGACCTCAGCAACCGCCCCATGATCGTGGCCGCCAACAAGACCGACCTGCTGCCCCCGGACAGCGACAATCTGGAGCGGCTCCGCGCCGCCGCCGAAGAAGCGGGCTGCGAACTGTACGAAATTTCCGCAGGCACTACCGTGGGCACCCGGAATCTCATGCGGGCGGTGGCGGAGCGGCTTCGCACCCTGCCCCCCGTGACCATTTACGAGCCGGAGTACGTGGAGGTCATCGCCGAGCCCACCGACCCCAACGCCTTCGACATCGAGCACTACGGCAGCACATGGCTGGTCACCGGCGTCTGGCTGGAACGGCTGGTGCAGAACATCAATTTTGAGGATTACGAGTCCCGGAACTATTTTGACCAGCAGCTCCGCAAGGTGGGTCTGTTCGCCCGTCTGGAGGAAATGGGCATTGCCGACGGGGACACCGTGGATATTTACGACTTTGAGTTTGAGTATCAGCGGTAAGGCATCGTTCTTCAAATAATTTCCAACAGCCGGGGCAGGCTTCAGACCTGCCCCGGCTGTTGCTGTCTGCGGGTCACGCCTTCCCCAAAACCGGCGAAATGACCAACCGGAGTTTCCCCCTCTGGGCAGGGCGTTTTCCGACGAAAACGCAGGTACGGTACATGGCAGGAATCGCCGTTCTTTGGGCGTTTTGACGGTTTTTCGGAACGCGCGGAAAACCATTTGCCATTCCTTTCTTTTTTCGATATAATGATTCTTATACGGCTGGTTTGCGCAAGCCATCTTTTTTCCGGGGGTTGATTTCCATGATCCGAAACCTGAATCAGGTCACGTTCCGCTGCTTTGGCAGCGTTCCGTCCGAGCGCACCCAGACGGACAGGAATCTGTTCCGGGACGACGCCGCCGCTGTGCGGCTGTCGCGGACGGAGGCGGTGGTTTACCGCGCCGCGTCGGAGACCCGGATCAGCTGCGGCATGGGCATGAGCGTCCTGTCCGCCAGCACGGACGGGGAAACCTACCAGCGCTTCTATCTGGACAAACCCGCCATTATCCGCAAGGGGGTCTATTTCCTTTTGGAGCCGTTTCAGGGTGACGCCACGGTGATGGTGTCCGCTCAGGAACCGCCGGAGGAGCTGGGACGCCACGCCCCCGGCAGCGCCCGGGTAGATCATCAGCTGCGGGTGGAGGGCATTTATACCTTCTTCTATCAGGAGAAGGAGCAGGGCTTCCTGTTTTCCGGGGAATCCCACCCCATGACCGAGCTGACCTACGTGGATCAGGGCGCGCTGCACAGCGTGGTAGACGGGCAGGACCTTCTGCTCAGGCAGGGAGACATCGTCCTCTACGGCCCGGGGCAGTGGCACATGCAGTACGCCGACATCGGCGTCGCCCCCCGGTTCGTGACCATTTCCTTTGACGTCAGCGGCGTTGACCTTGCTCCCCTGCTGAACCGGAAATTCACCGCGCCCCAGAGCGTGGCGACGCTTTTGCAGAATATGCTGCGGGAGCAGGAGTTTATGGACGCCTACTCCAACGACATCATCCTCTACCAGCTGAATCTGCTGCTGCTTCAGCTTCAGCGGGAGGCCGCGTCCCCCAAGGCGGGAAAGCTGCAGACCTCCAACGCCGTCCACAGTGAGAACGAGATCATCCGTCAGGCGCAGCAGTTCATCAGCGCCCACATCCGGGAGAAGCTGTCGGTGCCGCTGGTCGCCCGGCAGGTGGACGTCAGCCCCAGCTACCTCACGGCGCTGTTCCACAAGAATCTGCAGATTTCCCCCGGCGAGTATATCCGCCGGATCAAGCTTCAGGAGAGCAAGCAGATGATCCGGGAAAACGACCTGAATTTCACGGAGATCGCCGCCCAGCTCCACTATTCCACGGTGCATCACTTCTCCCGGCAGTTCAAGGAGAAGTTCGGCATTACCCCCACAGAATACGCAAAATCTGTTCGTTGAGAGGTTTGGAAAATGAAAAAAGGGAACCCCATTGCGCTGCTGCCCATCGGCGTGTTTCTCGTGCTGTATCTTGGGCTGGGGCTGCTGTTTGAGTACGGTCTGCACATCCCCATGGGCTTTTACAACATCCCCATCGTCATCGCGTTTCTCGTGGCCATTCTGGTGGCCTGTCTTCAGAACCGGGCGGTTCCCTTTGAGGAAAAGCTTGTCATCATGGGGCAGGGCGTGGGAGATAAGAACATCATCACCATGCTGCTGATCTTCCTGACGGCGGGCGCGTTCGTCGGCGTGGTGGGGCGCAGCTCCGCCCAGAGCGTCGCCTACTTCATGCTCGACATCATCCCCGCCCGGTTTGCCGTGGCGGTGCTGTTTGTGGTGGCCTGCTTTGTCTCCACCGCTATGGGAACCTCCGTCGGCACCATCACCCTCATCATGCCCATTGCATTGGAGGTCGCCCAGGCGTCCGGCTTCGACACGGCGCTGTGTGCCGGAAGCGTCGTGGGCGGAGCCATGTTCGGCGACAACCTGTCCTTCATCTCCGACACCACCATTGCCGCCTGCAACGGTCAGGGCTGCGCCATGAAGGACAAGTTCAAGGGCAATTTCTGGATCGCCCTGCCCGCGGCCATCGCCACGCTGGTGCTGATCCTGCTTCTGACCATGGGGCATGACACCGCGCCCATTGACGAAAGCTACGATCTCATTCAGATTCTCCCCTACGTTCTCGTTTTGGCAGGGGGCGTCGCCGGGATCAACGTGTTTATCGTTCTGCTGACGGGCATCGTTTCCGGCGCTGTCATCATGCTTTTGACCGGGCAGGTGGAAGCCACCGCACTTCTCGCCAGCATGGGCAACGGCGCGGCGGGCATGTTCGAGACCAGCATGGTCGCCATCCTTGTGGCCGCGATGTGCGCCCTGATCCGGGTCTACGGCGGCTTTGACGCGCTACTGAGCTTCATCCGGAAGGTCTTCCGGGGCAAAAAAGGCGGTCAGCTGGGCATGGGTCTGCTGGTAGGCGCCATGGACATCGCCACTGCCAACAACACCGTCGCCATCGTCATGGCAAACCCCATTGCCAAGGAAATGAGCGAGGATTACGGCATCTCCCCCTCCCGCACGGCCTGCCTGCTGGACACCTTCTCCTGCATTTTTCAGGGCATTATCCCCTACGGTGCGCAGATGCTGGTCGCCATCTCGGCGGCAGCGGAAATGGGCTTTGCCCTGTCGGCGTTCTCCATCATGCGGTATCTGTTCTATCCGTATCTGCTGCTGGTCAGCTCCCTGGTTGCGATTTTCCTGGTAAAGGGTAAGAAAAACTGATTTCCCGGCAGAAGCGTCGGCATTTGGCTGCGCTTCTGCCTTTCTGCGTCTTAAGGCTTGCGAAAGTGGGAATTCTGTACTATAATGAACGTATATTCCAGTATTTGTGTGGAGGCAGCTATGGACTTTCGGGTATTGGCGGTTGGCGATGTGGTAGGCAATCCGGGCTTGGAGCAGATCCGCCGGAATCTGCGGCAGATGAAGCGGCAGTATCATGCGGACTTTGCGGTGGTCAACGGGGAAAACGCCGCCGTGGTGGGCATCACCCCCAATCAGGCGGACAGCATTCTGGATGCCGGTGCGGACATCGTCACCATGGGCAACCACACCTGGAGCAAGCGGGAGATCGTCCCCTATATGGACGACTGCCCATGGATCATCCGTCCGGCCAATTATGCCCCACAGGTTCCGGGGCGGGGCTGGCAGGTGGTGCAGACGGCGGCAGGCGACGTGGCCGTCATCGACCTCATTGGGCGGTGCAATATGGACTACGGCCCGGAAAATCCCTTCCTGATGGTGGACAAAATCCTCAAGCAGCTCACCGCGAAGATCATTCTGGTGGAAATACACGCCGAAGCCACCTCGGAGAAGCTGGCCATGGGCTACATGCTGGACGGGCGGGTCAGTGCCGTGTGGGGGACTCACACCCACGTTCCCACGGCGGACGCCCGTGTGCTGCCCAAGGGGACGGGCTACGTCACAGACCTGGGCATGACCGGCCCCCGGGATTCCGTGCTGGGCATCCGGCCGGAGCTGTCCATCGCCAAATTCCGGGGTGATCTGCCGGAGCGCTACCGCTGGGCGGAGGGCGCGTCCAAGATCGAGGCCGTGCTGTTCACCATCGATTCGGAAACCGGAAAATGCCGCAAGGCAGAAAGGGTCGACAAATGGGACTGAAAATTTTACACAGCGCCGACTGGCACTTAGACTCCCCCTTCGCGGGCTTCGACGACAGCCAGCGGGCGCTTCTAAAGCAGGAGCAGCAGAGCATCCCCGGCAAAATCTCCCAGCTTTGCCGCCGGGAAAAGTGCGAACTCATGCTCCTCGCGGGAGATATTTTTGACGGCGAACCCACCCGGGAGACGGTGGAAGCCCTCAAAAAAGCGCTGTCCGAGTGCGGCGCTCGGGTGTTCATCACGCCGGGCAATCACGATTTCTGTGCCCCTGGCTCCCTCTGGCTGGAAGAAAACTGGCCGGAAAACGTCTATGTGTTCACCGGCGGGCTGGAAGCCGTGACGATTCCTGAGCTGAATTGCCGGGTTTACGGCGCAGGCTACCAGAGCATGGACAGCGCCCCTCTGCTGGAGAATTTCCATGCGGAGGGCAGTGAAAAATACTGCATCGCCGTGCTCCACGGCGACCCCACCCGGAAGGACTCCCTCTACTGCCCCATCACCGCCCAGCAGGTGCGGGACTCGGGGCTGCAATATCTGGCGCTGGGACATATCCATAAAGCGGGCGCGTTTCACGCCGGTGGGACGCTGTGCGCATGGCCGGGTTGCCCCATGGGGCGGGGCTGGGACGAAACCGGCGAAAAGGGCGTGTGCATCGTGACCGTGGAGGACAGCGCCTCCCTTCGGGCGGTGGCGCTGGACACCATCCGCTTCCACGAGCTGAAAGCGGACATTTCCTCCGGCGCGGAAGCGGCGCTGGAAACCATTCTGCCCCCCGCGGGAAGCCGGGACTTTTTCCGGGTCACCCTTACGGGAAGCGGCGAAGCGGATATTGCCAAGCTCACACGGCGTTTTTCCGCCGTTCCCAATCTGACGCTGCGGGACGAGACGCTTCCGCCGCTGGACATCTGGGGGGACACCGGCGCGGACACGCTGGAGGGCGTGTATTTCCGGCTGCTCCGGGAAGCCATGGAGGCCGACCCTGACAGCCGGGAGGAAATTCAGCTTGCGGCGGAAATTTCCCGGAAGCTGCTGGAAGGACGGGAGGTCACGCTGTGAAAATCTACAAAATGACTGCCACCTTCGGCAAGCTGGAGCACGCGGAGCTGACCCTCCAGCCGGGGCTGAACATTCTCACTGCCCCCAACGAGTGGGGTAAAAGCACATGGTGCGCATTTCTTGTCGCCATGCTCTACGGTCTGGACACCCGGGCAAAAACCACGAAAACCACCCTCGCCGACAAGGAGCGCTACGCCCCATGGTCGGGCAATCCCATGGCGGGTCGCATTGACCTGAATTGGAACGGCCGGGACATCACCATCGAGCGCCGCACCAAGGGCAGAGTCCCGCTGGGTGAATTCAAGGCGTACGAAACCGATTCCGGGCTGCCTGTCCCGGAGCTGACGGCAGCGAACTGCGGCCAGCAGCTGCTGGGCGTGGAGCAGACGGTGTTCCGCAGGGCTGGGTTTATCCGTCAGTCGGACTTGCCCGTAACGCAGGATGAAGCTCTTCGACGCAGGCTCAACGACCTCGTGACCACCGGCGACGAAAGCGGTACCAGCGACAAGCTGGCAAAAAATCTGCGGGACCTGAAAAACCGCTGCCGCTTCAACAAAAGCGGTCTTCTCCCCCAGCTGGAAAGCCAGCGGGACGCCTTACAGGATAAGGTCGAGGAACTGGACGCGCTGGACGCACAGGTGAAGAAGCTGAAAATGCGTCTGGACGACGTCAAGACATGGCTGCAGCAGCTGAACACCCATCAGGCCGCCCTGGACTATGCCGCCGCGGAGGCGGACGCCGGGCGGGTCGCCCAGGCGCGGGAAGCGCTGGAACAGGCGCAGGATTTACTTGCCATCCGGGAAGCCGCCTGCGAAAAGCTGCCGTCTCAGGAGGACGCGGAAAAGAAGCTCAAGGAGCTGCGCGCCTTCCGCGACGAGTGGAACGCCCTGCAGATGGAGCTGCAGATGCTTCCCCGCGCCCCCCTGCCCCCGGCGAAGAAGGACCCCTTCGCGGACATGGACGTGACGGCAGCCATGGAAATGGTCAACGCGGACCGTCAGACCATGACCGGTCTGCGGGGCAGCAAAATGCCGATTTTGCTGCTGATTCTGGGCGCTATCATCATGGCCGGTGCGATTGCGCTGCTGGTGATGCAGAATTATCTCCCGGCGGGCATCCTCGGTATGGTTTCCGTGCTTCTTCAGGCGCTCAGCCTCTTTGGAATGCAAAGGCTGAAAAAGCAGACCGAGGCACTGGAAAAGAAATACGGAACCGCCGACCCCGCCCATTGGACGGACTCCCTGCGGGAATATGAGACTGCCCTCCGGGCGTACAACGCCGCCCAGAAGGAATATCAGGACGCACAGGGAGACGTGGAAGTGCGTCTGATGGTTATGCGCAAGCGCCGGGATTCCCTGTGCGGCGCACAGGAGCCGGATGCTGTCATGGAATTCTGGCAGCAGATCACGAACAAATGGGAAGCCTACCACACCGCCCGGCGGGAAGCCCAGCGGGCGCAAAATCTGGTGGATACCCTCAGCGCCATGGCAAAGCCTGTCCGGCCTCCCGTTGGCGTGGATACCCTGACCCATTCCCCGGCGGACACGGCGCGGCTGCTGTCGGACTGCACCGAGGAGCAGCAGCGGCTGCAAAGCCGCATCAGCCAGTACAAAGGCCGGATGGAAGCCTTGGGCGACCGGGCGCAGCTGGAAAAGCAGCTGGCGTCGGTCAACGCCCGTCTTGCCCAGCTGGAAAAGACCTACACCGCCCTGACCATCGCGCAAGATACGCTGGCGCAGGCGCGGTCGGAGTTGCAGCGGCGATTCGCCCCCCGGATTTCCCAGCGGGCACAGACCTATCTTTCCGCCATGACCGGCGGGCGCTACCAGCGTCTTTCCATGGGCGAGGACTTTTCCCTCCAGGCCGGAGCCGGGGACGAGGAGACTCTCCACGACGCCCTGTGGCGCAGCGACGGCACCATCGACCAGCTGTACCTCGCCCTTCGTCTGGCTGTGGCGGAAGAACTGACCCCGGAGTCCCCCCTGATTCTGGACGACGCGCTGGTGCGCTTCGACGATACGCGGATGCAGGCGGCGCTGGCCATTCTGGAGGACATGGCAAAAGCGCGTCAGGTCATTCTGTTCACCTGCCAGCAGCGGGAAGGAAATGCCGCAAACGCATAACCATTGTTCCGAAAACAGCGGAGAAAGCGTGGCTTTCTCCGCTGTTTTGGAAAATTCCCATGGCTTTCTGTTGCGAAACTTTTCCAGATTTTCTCAGTTTTGTCATAATTTTGTAATTTTTCCCTTGACAATGGGGGTTTACTATGTTAGACTATCTTCTGGAAGGTTTAATTCATTAAACTTTTGTATTTCCAGATACACCCAAAGGAGGTATTCTGATTGGAAGTGCCCAAAATCTTTGAAAGCGAATACCGCTTCTGCCTGATTCTGTGGGAGCATGAGCCGATCAATTCCACCCATCTCGTCGAGCTGTGCAAGGAGCAGCTGGGCTGGTCGAAGGCCACCACCTACACCGTCATCCGCCGTCTGTCGGAGCGGGGCGTGGTGAAGAACGAGAACGCTGTCGTCTCTTCTCTGATTTCCAAGGAACAGGCGCAGGCGTCCCGGCTGGACGAAATGGTGGAGGAAACCTTTCAAGGCTCCATGCCCGCCTTTATCGCCGCCTTCTCCCGGAGTAAGAAGCTCACCCGGGACGAGGTGGCACAGCTGAAAGCACTCATTGACAATTACGAGGAGGATCGAACATGAACACATTGTTCCAGAACATCCTGACGGCCAGCTTCCACGGCAGCATCGTCATTCTGGCCGTCATGCTGCTGCGGCTGGTGCTGAAAAAAACGCCCCGAAAGTATATCTGCCTGCTCTGGCTGCTGGCGGGACTGCGGCTGCTGATGCCCTTCCAGATCCAAAGCGACCTGAGCCTGCAGCCCAGCGCCGACCCGGTGGCACAGGTGCAGCAGCAGATCAGCCGCTCCCAGACGCCCGCCGCGCCGGAAGATTTTTCCCCGGCCGATCTGGACGTCCCGGCGCCGGTGCAGACGCCCGAAGCGCTTCCGGACATTCAGGCCCCCGTTACCACCGTTATCAGCAGCACCCCCTCCCCCGCCCCGGAAACCGCGGCGGAACCGGATACGGGCTTTGATTTCCTGTCGGTTCTGCCATGGTTCTGGCTTGGCATTGCCTGCTGCTTCGGCATTTACAGTCTGTACACCTACCTGACCCTGAAGCTGAAGGTTCGGGAGGCAGTCAAGATCCCCGGCGGCTGGGAATGCGACCGCATCGAGACCGCTTTTATTCTGGGCTTCATCCGCCCGAACATCTACATCCCCATGGGCATGACCCCCGAGGAACAGCGTTACATTCTCGCCCACGAACGCACCCATCTGGACAAGGGCGACCACTGGTTCAAGATGGTTGGCTTTCTGGCGCTGGCGCTCCACTGGTTCAATCCGCTGGTGTGGGCAGCCTACATCCTGCTGTGCAAGGACATCGAGATCGCCTGCGACGAGCGGGTGGTGCAGTTCATGGAGCTGGACGAGCGGAAAGCCTACTCCGCCGCCCTGCTGAACTGCTCCACCAATCGGGCGCACTTCGCAGCCTGTCCCGTGGCCTTCGGCGAGGTGAGCGTCAAGGAGCGCATCAAGTCGGTGCTTTCCTATAAGAAGCCCGGCTTCTGGATCAGTCTGGTGGGCGTGATCGCCATCGTCTTCGTGGCGGTGTGCCTGGTGACCAGCCCCGCGAGAAAAGATGCGGCAGCCGCCGGGGATACCGAACCGACCTCCGCTTCCGACGCCGTTTCCGTACATAATGTGGACGAGCTGCTGGCCGCCATCGCGCCGGACACCGTCATCCAGCTGGAGCCGGGAACCTACAATCTGTCCGGCGCCAAAGGCTACGGCCTGCCCTCGGAAAACCCCTACTGCGCCTGGACGGAAAAGTACGACGGCTTTGAGCTGATGCTGCAAAACGTGAAGAACCTGACCATCCGCGGCAGCGGCAAGGTGAACACGACTCTGGAATGCGACCCCCGGTCTGCCAGCGTCATCAATCTGAAGAATTGCGAAAATGTCACGCTGGAGGATTTCACCGCCGGTCACACCCTGGAACTGGGTCAGTGCAGCAGCGGCGTTATTTACCTGCAAAACTGCACCGGCGTGGGCATGAACCGTCTGGGCATCTACGGCTGCGGCATGATCGGATTGCAGGCGGCGGATTCCAAGGACATTTCTCTCGCGGACAGCGACGTGTACGACTGCTCCAGCAGCGCCGCCGAGATTATCAGCTGTGAGGACGTCACCATCTCCGGAACCCGCATTTACCGCATCGGCTCCGAGGGATACGGCGGATATACCTATTTTGATATTGGTTCCAGCCGGAATGTGACGGTGGAGAACTGTGAAATCAGCGACAGCAGCCTTATGTATCTGGCAATCGTTACCGGAAGCACCGTTCAGATGAAGGGCAATCTGTTCTCCAACAACCGCACCCAGCTGGAAGCATTCAACTTCAATTACCAGTACCACGAAGATACCCAGACGCCGGCAGACGAGTCGAGTATGGTTCTGGACGGCAACCGGTTTGAAAATTGCAGCGTCCGCCGCTGGTTTAGAGACGACGGTACCGTCACGGACGGCGCGGGCAATCCTCTTACCGATGAGCAGATGAACAAGCTGTACTCCACAGGCGCGACGGAGCCGACTCAGGCGCAGCTGGAGATCCACGTTTCCACGGTGGATGAGCTGATCGCCGCCATCGGCCCCAATGTGGACATCGTGCTGGACGCAGAGCTTTACGACCTCAGCACCGCCACCGGCTACGGCACCTCCAAGGGCGATTATTACTACTGGCTGGACGAATTTGACGGCCCCCAGCTGGTCATCGAGGGGGTGGACAATCTGACCATCCGCAGCAATGACGGCAGCGTAACGGGACACACCATCGCCGCCATCCCCCGCTACGCCAACGTCCTGACCTTCCAGTCGTGCAGCTACATCACACTCTCCGGCTTCACCGCCGGTCACACAAGGGAGCCCGGTTACTGCATCGGCGGCGTTCTGCGGTTCCAGGACAGCGACCACATCACCGTGGACAAATGCGGTCTCTACGGCTGCGGCATTCTGGGCGTGGACGCGGAATACTGCACCGATATACGGGTCGCCAACTGCGACATCTACGAGTGCAGCCAGGGCGGCGTCCAGTTCTGGAGCTCCGATGGCATTGTAATGGAAAACAACACCCTGCGGGATCTGGGCGGCAGCGACATGAGCTTCCACGACTGCAAAGACGTGACGGTGAACGGTGAAACCGTGATTCCCGCCAGTATGTTCCTCAGTCTGATCCTCCAGTCGGAGGAACAGCAGGGCACAGAGGCACTCAACGCCTTCGTTACGGAGTTTGCGTATGCCTATTTTTACGGAGATATGGATACGCTGCCCCGGCTGCTCTCCAAGGACTACACAGGCGGAGTGGAAGCCTATTCCGGCAATACAAACGATGTGATCGTGTGCTGGCATGAGGTCACGGTGGACATGTGGAAAGAGGCAGAGGCCAACGGCACCTATGAATTTGCCTACCCCTACCGCGAGAACGTTGACAGCGAAATTGCCTATCTGACCATCGTCGTTGTCAGAGAAAACGACGCATGGAAGGTCAGCAGCTACTCTCTGGCCGAATAAAACAAAACCAGTCCCTCCGGCCACACCGGAGGGACTGAGTCTACCGAAAAAATGTCTCCGGCACGCGGCCGGAGACATTTTTGTTTGATTACGCCTTTTCCAGAGCCAGGGTTCTGGTGGTCAGGTCGCAGACCTCACGGGGTCCAAAGTACTGAATGGCGCCGGGGTAGACATAGCAGGTCTCTGCCGCCCACTCGGCTCTGTGCTCGGCGAAGAACCGGAAGGGCTTGCCGTCCAGCTCCACCAGCGCCTTGCGGATAACGGGCTTGTCCTTGCCGTTTCTTCTCTCCATGTTCATCATCTTGGTGATGGGCATACCGCCTGCCACCCACTCCTCGGCGGGCTTGGACAGGTTGGAGACCTTGGACAGATAGCCGGTGTAGCCGTACTGGATCAGCATGAAGGCGTTGTAGCCCAGAGAGTAGCAGTAGTCGGCGTCAAAGTTGGAGGGGAATGCGCAGCGGCCTTCGTAGCCCAGGAAGTGATGCTGGGTGGAGAACTTGCCGTTGTAGGTTCCGGCGGCCTTCCGGGCAGCCAGATTGTCTCTGACCAGAGCGGAGAACAGCTTCTCGGACTCAATGAGAGAGACCTGCACGTTGCCGTGGGGGTCACGCTCCAGAAACAGCTGCTGCTGGATGCTCTGGGGCAGGATGGCGAACACGTCCATGGACTGCTTGGTGAGGCCATTCTTGATGAAGGCGTACTTCTCTTCCCAGGTGGGCAGGGCGTTGAATTGGGCAGTCTTCTCGCCAGCCAGCAGTTCGTTGATCTCCGCGATCAGCACGGAGAATTCGGGAACGAACTCCACGATACCCTCGGGGATGATGGCAACGCCGAAGTTCCAGCCCTTCGCCGCCCGGGTGGCCACGGAGTCGGCAATGTAGTCCGCGATCTGGGCGAGGGACATCTTCTTCTCGGCCACTTCCTCGCCGATCAGGCAGATGTTGGGCTGGGTTTCTAGGGCGCATTCCAGCGCCACGTGGGAGGCGGAACGGCCCATGACCTTGACAAAGTGCCAATACTTCTTGGCGGAGTTGGCGTCGCGCTCGATGTTGCCGATGATCTCGCTGTAGGTCTTGGTGGCGGTGTCGAAGCCGAAGGAGCACTCGATGTCCTCGTTCTTCAGGTCGCCGTCGATGGTCTTGGGGCAGCCGATCACCTGAATGCCGCTGTTGTGGGCGGCAAAGTACTCGGCGAGAACCGCGGCGTTGGTGTTGGAGTCGTCGCCGCCGATGATGACGATGGCGGTGATGCCGTGCTTCCTGCAGACGCCCTCGGCAACGGCGAACTGCTCCTCGGTTTCCAGCTTGGTTCTGCCGGAGCCGATGATGTCAAATCCGCCGGTGTTGCGGTACTGGTTGATGTATTCGTCGTCGAAGACTACGTAGTTGTCCTCCAGCAGGCCGCTGGGGCCACCCTTGAAGCCGTAGAGGACGTTTTCCTTGTCGCAGGCCTTCAGCGCGTCGTACAGACCGCAGATGACGTTGTGGCCGCCGGGCGCCTGACCGCCGGAAAGAATCACGCCCACGATCTGCTTCTTAGGCGCGGAGGTGTTCTTACCCTTCTGGAAGGTGATCTCGTTTTTGCCGTAGGTATTGGGGAACAGCGCCTTGATCTTTTCCTGATCCGCGACGCTCTCGGTGGCGCCGCCGCTGCACACACAAATATCAGAAATCCCGTTTCTGAGCATACCCGGAAGCTTGGGACTGTACTGGTATCTTGCTACCTGGAGAGGGGACAGTTTCATGGATGTATACACTCCTTACTGAATTTTGTTCAAAGGAGATTATACTCTATTTTCCGCCAAACGTAAATAGCAAAATTCTGATTTTTTCCCGGGAGAACTTTCAGGATTCCGGTTTTCCTTTCAAATCGGCACTGACGGCACCGCCGGGGGGCGTTTTTCTGGTGAAAATGAACATTTTGCCGGGACGGAAGTATCAAAATATTTATATTGAAAAACCCGAAAAATATGCTATAATGTCAGCGGAATAAAAGCGGGTCATGACCCGCAGTTTAAGAAAGGATGATTCCAAATGGCTCTTGTAACCACAACTGAGATGTTCAAGAAGGCTTACGACGGCGGCTACGCCATCGGCGCTTTCAACGTCAACAACATGGAAATCGTTCAGGGCATCACCGAGGCCTGCCGCGAGGAGAAGGCTCCCGTTATCCTGCAGGTCTCCAAGGGCGCCCGCGCCTATGCCAACCACACCTACCTGGTAAAGCTGGTGGAGGCTGCTGTCATCGAGTGCCCCGAGATCCCCATCGCTCTGCATCTGGATCACGGCCCCGACTTCGAGACCTGCAAGGCCTGCATCGACGGCGGCTTCACCTCCGTCATGATCGACGCCTCCTCCAAGCCCTTCGCCGAGAACATCGAGATCACCCGCAAGGTCGTTGAGTACGCTCATGACCACGGTGTCGTCGTTGAGGCTGAGCTGGGCACTCTGGCCGGCATCGAGGACGAAGTCAAGGTCGCTGCTCACGCCGCCTCCTACACCCGTCCCGAGGAAGTGGAAGAGTTCGTGACCAAGACCGGCTGCGATTCTCTGGCCATCGCCATCGGCACCAGCCACGGCGCTTACAAGTTCACCGCTGCCCAGTGCACCCGCAACGAGCAGGGCATTCTGGTTCCGCCTCCCCTGCGCTTCGACGTTCTGGAAGAGGTCTCCCGCCGTCTGCCCGGCTTCCCCATCGTTCTGCACGGTTCTTCTTCCGTTCCTCAGAACTACGTGAAGATGATCAACGAGAACGGCGGCAAGATGCCCGACGCCGTGGGTATCCCCGAGGAGCAGCTGCGTCACGCTGCCGAGCTGTCCGTCTGCAAGATCAACATCGACTCCGACCTGCGTCTTGCCATGACCGGCACCATCCGTCAGTTCTTCAACGAGCATCCCGACAAGTTTGATCCCCGCGAGTACCTGAAGCCCGCCCGTGCCAACATCAAGGAACTGGTTCGCCACAAGCTGGTGGACGTTCTGGGCTGCGCCGGCAAGGCCTGATCGTCAATACCCATTTGATTGGCTCCCGAACATTCGGGAGCCAATTTCTTACCGCAAAACAGCGCCATCCGATTGTGGATGGCGCTGTTTTTATGCGTTCTGTTCCAGAAAATCCCGGCGGTACTGGGAGGGTGTGACGCCCTCTGACTTTTTGAATACCTTGGTGAACACCCGGTAGTCGGCGTAGCCGGACTGCTCCGATACCTCCGCGATGGGCAATGATGTGGTCAGCAGCAGCTTTTTCGCCTGCTCCATGCGGATGTTGGTGAAATACGTCAGGAAATTGACGCCGATCTCACTTTTGAACAGCTGGCTGATGTACTGCGGGTTCAGGTGAAATTCCTCCGCCAACACGCCAAGGCTCACTTCCTCGGCCAAATGCTCCTGCAAATAGCGGGTAATGCCGTGGATGGGGCGTTCCTCCTGACAGGTCGTCTCCCCCGCGGACTGATGCCGGAACATGGCGATCTTCAGATTGTCAATGCAGGTGCCGAACTCCTCATAGTTCACCGGCTTCAGAATGTAGTCCGTGATCTGGAGCCGCAGGGCTTCCCGGCAATAGGAAAAATCGTCGTAGCCGGACACGTTCGGGTGCTTGAGCCGGGACAGCTGGATGGCCTTCAGGCCGTTCATAATGGGGATGTTGATATCCATGATGGCAATGTCCGGCTGGAGTGTGTCAATTTTCGTCAGGGCGTCCATGCCGTCGGCGGCTTCTCCCACCACCTCGCAGTCGTGGGCTTCCCAGTCAAACAGGCGCTTGAAGCCCTCCCGGATCATGATTTCGTCATCCACCAGAAGCACACGCAGCTTCTTCATTCCGCTTCCTCCTTCAGCGGCAGCACGATGTGCGCCGTCACGCCGCCGTCCTCGTTTTCCGTATAGCTCAGGCCGCATTCCCGGCCGCAGAGCAGCTTGATGCGCTTCTGCACGTTCAGAATGCCGATGCTGTTGCCGGTGAGCTTGGGCGGCTGCTTATCGTAGGATGCCAGCATGGCGTCGATGGCGGCCTTTTTGCCGTCAGCAAAGCCGCTGCCCGTATCCCGGACGCAAACTTCCATGCGGCCGTCCGCCGTTTTCTGCGCCGAGATCACCACCGTGCCCCGGTAGCCCCTGTTTTTGAGACCGTGGGGCAGGCTGTTTTCCACAATGGGCTGCAAAATGAAGTTCGGCACCTGTGCGCCCCCCAGTTCCGGGTCGATGTCATATTCACAGCAAAGTTCCGGATAACGGCAGCACATCAGCTCCATATAGGCTTCCAGCAGCTCCATCTCGTCGTCCAGCGTGACCATGGGTCTGTCCACCTTGACGCTGAGCCGGAAGAAATCCACCAGCCGCATGAGCAGGCTTGCCACCGTTTTATCCCCGTTCAGATGTGCCTGAATGCGGATGGTATCCAGCGTGTTGTAAAGAAAATGGGGGTTGACCTGACTTTTCAGGTACAGCATTGACAGCTTCTGCTCCACCAGCTCCGCCCGGAGCGCTTCGGGATTTTCCAGCGTGAGGTAAAAGGAAAGGGTCATCAGGGTGATGCCCATTCCACTGATAAGCCATGTGTGGTGCAATCCCTGCAATACGCACACGGTAAACTCAATGACCAGCGCCGCGCCGATGGCAGAACGCTTTTTTCCGGGGATGGCTTTCCAGTTTCCCACCAGAAGTCCGGCGCACAGCAGCAGATAAAAGGCCACGGCGGCATAGGGAACCAGCATGTAAGCCCCTGCGGAATAGTTGCCCTCCGCCGTGACGGTGTAGGAAATGGGCAGCAGGAAATTCCCCAGCTCCGCGAGCACCAGAAACGCCTTCGCCGGCCAGTCCAGCTGCCGGGGCTTGCCCGTTTCCTCCTGCACCAGAATGGCGATGTACTGATAAAACAGGTAGATCACCGCCGCCATGCTGCCCAGAAACAGCCGGTGCAGCGCCCCGTTCAGGAGCATCGGCACGGTGTCCAGATGGTTGACGGTGTAGACGGTGCAGCCGTCCAGCGCCAGATGCACCAGCACCGCCACCAGCAGCACCGAAAAGGTTTTGTGGAGCGCCGTATGCTCCTTTTCCGCCGTGAAATACATATAGGCGACAAAGGCCACCACCAGAAACAGCGCGATCTCCATCCGAAGCATGCGCGTTCCTCCCTTCTCAGTGGGGAAGCTCTGATTAAATCGGTGAGAGCTGTGAGCGAGAGATTTTTCGTCCAATCGAGGTATCGGAAACGGAGGAATACTTTGTGTACCCGCAAGGGGTATGCCGCATCCGTAAGCCAGCTTGCGCTGGCAACGGCTGCGCTATATTTCCCGTTTTCGATACCGAAGAGTGGGCGGAAAAGATCCGCTCATAGCCGAAGGCGATTTATTCAGAGTTTCACTTATTACAGCTCGGCGAACCGGGCGCTGCCTTTCTTCTTCAGCCACAGATACAGCAGGGCGCACAGGATCAGATTCAGCCCCGCAAGGCAGCCCATGTATCCGAAGAAGCCCAGCTTCCACCCCGGCAGCGCCACGTAGCCCACGAACAGCAATATCGTATAGCCGAAGCTGCCGAACAGGGCGATCATCACAGGGGCGCTCTGCTTGATGGGCGAAATTTCATTCGTCCATGTCAGAATGGGATTTTTCACTCCCAGAAACAGGCCGAACAGCGCCATCAGCACCACGTAGGACATTACCAACAGCGTCATCATCAGAAGCTGCACAGGCAGGAACGGATAGACTGCCGCCGCGCACACTATGCACAGCGCCATGGGAACTGCCGTGAGAATGATCTGCATGGAAAGCTTCGCTTTCAGCACCTGCCAGGGCGTGACCGGCAGGGACTGCATGAGCCACAGGCTCTTCCCTTCCAGGGACACCGAGGGAGCGGTCATGTCATTCATGGATGCAACGCCGCACAGGCAGATGGACAGCATCACCGGCACGCTCCCCTCCAGACCGTCAAGCAGGGTCTCCACCGTGGAGAGGAATTCGCCGCCCTTCCATAGGATCAGCAGCGCGCAGACCGGCATCAGGAACGTACCCAGGCCGCAGTTGAGCATGTAGCTGGGACTTGCGCCGAAACGGGCGAGCTCCCGGCCGAGCAGCGCCGCAGGAATGCTTCTTTGCCGCACAGTGGTTTCCCGGTACACCGTCCGGGCGGTCTTTCCCGTGGCAGTCGCGGTTTTCAGGAAGCTGCGGGAGATCAGCGCCCACATGAGGGCGAACAGCGCCGCGACAAACACGGTCACAATGATACACGCTTTGGCATCTCCCGTGCCGACGCTGCCAAACAGATAAATGGGGTAGGCGCCATCCTTGACGGCAGCACCGTAGACCGCCAGATTGGCAAGCAGCTCCTGAATCAGCGCCATTGCCCGGAAATAGAAGAAATAGTACGCACCGAAAAACGCCAGAGAAATGACGACGGTCACAAAGCTCTTATGCTTCAGCAGGCTGATCTTCGCGACCACCCACCCCAGCGCGCAGGACAGCGTCATGACAAAAACGGAGATCAGCGCGGTCAGCAGCACGCCGCCCAGCACATTGGCGAGTGTGACACCGGCCACTGCCCAGTAGACGATCACCGCCGGAAGAATTACAATTCCGGAGTACAGCAGTCCCATCAGGTAAACGCCCAGCAGCCGGGAGGCCAGCAGCACGTAGACCGGAATGGGCATGGACAGCAGCAGGTCGTTATCCTTCGCCAGATACAGGCTGGCATAGGTATTGAACACGCTGCCGAACACGCCGAGGAACACCGCCAGAAGTCCCATCAGCGCAAAATACAGCCAGCCCATGCCCGCCTGTGCCATGGGCGCACACCTTTTGACCGAAAGCAGCGTGAAAATGCCGCCCAGAACAACTACCATCAGCACCGCGAACATAGCGATATACGCAATGGTCGCCGCCTTGGAACGGGCTTTGTTCTTTTTCGCGTCGTAATAATAAGAGCGGAAAATTTCCAGCAGCTGCTTTTTCAGCAAGAGTTTCAGCATGATTCTCCCTCCAGCTCAAGGAACACTTCCTCCAGAGAGTCGTCGCCCTTGACTTCCTCCATGGTGCCGGAGCGGATGAGCTTGCCGCCCTTGATGATGGCGACCTTGTCGCAGAGCTTTTCCGCCACCTCCAGCACGTGGGTGGAGAAGAAGATCGCGCCGCCCCGGTCACAGATCTCCCGCATCATACCTTTCAGCAGGTGCGCCGCCTTCGGGTCAAGGCCCACAAAGGGTTCGTCCATGAGAATGAGCCGGGGCTCGTGGAGCCACGCGGCGATGATGGCCAGCTTCTGCTTCATGCCGTGGGAATAGGCCGCGATGGGCTGCGCCAGATCGCCGGTCAGCTCAAAGGCGTCGGCGTACCGGCGGATGCGCTCGCGCCGCAGAGCGGCATCCACGCCGAAAATGTCCGCGATGAAGTTCAGATATTTGATACCCGTCATGTACTCGTACAGGTCGGGATTGTCCGGGATATAGGCGATTTTCCGCTTGCATTCCAGAGGCTTTTCCCGAACGGAATCGCCGCCGATGTAAATTTCTCCCGCGTCAAACTGCAAAATGCCCGCCACGGATTTCAGCGTCGTGGTTTTGCCCGCGCCGTTGTGGCCGATGAAGCCGTAAATCTCACCGGGACGGATGTGCAGGTTCAGGTCGTCCACAGCCTTCTTTTCCACGTAGATTTTTGTCAGATGTTCAATGTTCAGCATATCGTACCCCTCCTTTTTTGTTTCGTCAGCCCCGCAGGCCTGCCGCCTGCATGATGGCTTCAATGCTCTCTACCGGCTCGCTTCCCCAGAAACGGTGAATATCCGCGCATCCGGCAACGTCCAGCAGGTCGTCTGCCTCGTCGGTCAGAAGCTCTTGATAGGCATAGTCCACCAGCTCCAGTTTTTCCACGCACAGCGCCTGATCGTCACCCTTGGCGGCCAACCACGCGGCGGCCGCTTCGCCGATCTCATCCGCCCCAAGGCCGGTGTTCACGCCCCAGTCCAGCAGCCTGACGGCCACCTGCACCGCCCGCAGAGAAGAACCGGAGATACCGGGGATGACGTTTTCGTCGATATCGTCCAGAATGGGCAGCGTGAGTGCCGGCGCTGCCGCAGTCGGTGCCTCGGTCGGTACCTCTGTCGGCACTTCGGTCGCGGCGGTGTCGTGACTGCTTCCGTCATCGGGAGCGGCGGCTTCCTTTTTCCAGATGCTGGTTTCTCCAGCCCCCGTCTTGAGGATGACCTCGTCGATTTCCCCTTCCACGGGGATGGCGACATGGAAGTCCCCCGTTTCAAAAATGCCGAATACCGCGCTGAAACGGAAGCCGACGTACAGCTTGCCGACCAGTTCCTCGGTATAGCAGCCGCAGAAGCCCTCCGGGAAGGAGCCGGGGTAGAAGCCCTTGATCGTGACGGCGCTTCCGCTCACGTCCACGGATGTAATGGCCGCCTCCTCACAGGCGCGGAAGCCGAAAACCTTCCAGCCATAGCGCCCCGCCATAAAAACGCCGGTGAACAGGATCGCCATGACCAGCAGCGTAATGATAACTGTTTTGATGAATTTCATAATGTCTCCTTCTCATGGAAGCTCTGATTAAATCGACAAGAGCTGACAGCGAGAGATTTTTCGCCAGATGAAGGTATTAAAAGTGGAGGAATACTTTATGTACCCGCAAGGGGTATGCCGCATCCGTAAGTCGGCTTGTGCCGGCAACGGCTGCGCTATATTTCCCACTTTTAATACCGCACAGCTGGAAAAGATCCGCTGCTCAGCCGAAGGCGATTTATTCAGAGGTTTCCCTTATCGCCGTCCAAGATAGCGGCACACATGGCTGCGGTACGCCTGATACGGCGCACCAAATACGTTCGTCAGATACCGTTCCTCCTGCAAGATCTGCAGGTGGAGCATGACCATTGCAAACAGGGAAAAGGCCAGCGTCAGCAGATTCCCGTACATCAGCAGTACGCCCACATATTGCAGGTCAAAACCCAGAAAGGCCGGGTTGCGGCTGTAGCGGTAAATGCCGGTGGTGACCAGTTCGGTCTTGTCCTTGTCAGGGATGCCCGCCCGCCAGCTGTCCTTCATGCACAGAACGGAGGCTAGGAAAATCAAATCGCCCAGCATTCCGATGCAGAAGCCGGTGAAGCGCGCGTTTGCGGGCAGACAGCTCCAGCCCAGCGCGATGGACAGCAGCTGAGCCGCCGGTGCGCCGAGGGTCGCAATACCCATCAGCATCTCTATGGTGTGGAGAGTCTTTTCTTTTCTGCGCCCGATCTGGTGGGTGCGGATGCCGCGGCGCTTCTGCACCAGCATCTTGCTGAAGTAAATGCCGTAAAAAATCGCCAGAACGGCCAGCGCGAGCCACATGTAGGGCAGTTTTTCTTCCAGTGGATATTTCATCGCTTTTCTCCTTTGATGCACTTGTACGTGCCTTCTCTGCACCGCACGCTGCGCAGTGCGGTATGGGTGATTCCCAACAGTTCGTCTATCTCTTCGGCGGCGTTTTCGTAGACGCTGTTCTGATGGTGGACAAGAATATAATCCGCCTCTTTGATCTTCCCCGCCGCCTCCATGCAGAAGCTGCGCACAGGCGCGGCCAGCGCGAACACCCAGATGGGCGAGCAGATGGTCACGTGGGCATAGCGGGACACATCCACGCCGATGGGCGCAATGGGCATCGGCCATTTGTGCATTCCGAACCGGCCGCTCCACCAGAAGCCCAGCGTTCCCTCCGTCCGTTCGGTGGAGGTTATCTCGTATACCGCCCCACCGGTGCGGTTCGCTTCCTCATAGGCCAGCTTCCGTCCATAGCCCATGCGGGAAAAGAACACCACCAGCCGCTCCGGGTTCGTGCCGATGTCCGGATAGTCGAAAATGTCCACCCGGAACGCTTCCTGCTTTTCAAACACCCACGCGGCATAGCCGGTGGCTGCCTGCGCCAGACCGAAGAAAAAGTAGGTCGTGGACATGAAATTCGGTGGGAACATATAGAACTGAATACAGATCCACAGCATCAGCGTCACGCCGAATACGCCGCCCAGCACCACACCGGAATGCTTTTTCGCCAACAGCAGCCCCGCCGCCGTCAGATTTGTCAGGCCATTCACGATCAGCAGCGCCCAGCCGGAAAAGGTGAAGTCCTGAAAAACCACATCCGCAAAGGGCAGCACCTGAAAGTAAGGCAGCATAGCATCCATGCCCAGGCTCTTTCCGCTGGGGTCCAGCAGCATTCCCAGCGCCCCCGCCACGGCACCCAGACCGATGAACAGCGTCCAGAAAATCAGGATGCGCCGGGCTGTACAGAATGCTGAGCATGGGCAGGCTTATTTCCGCGTCCGTGCATCCCTTGCGGACACGGCCTCCGTCACGACAGTGGAGGAAGGAAACTTCTGTCTGGCGTGGGACGGCCGCGGCCAGCGGCTGAAGCCGATCGTCCAGCCCAGCCTGATTTTCGGCGAGGATACCAGCCTGACGGTGGCGGAAGCCTTTGCCGCCACGCCGCTGGAAGGCCTCTGCGCCCGGACGCAGGTTACGCAGAATCTGTTCCCCTGCTGCTTCCTGCCGGTCATGGCGGTGCTGGCACCGGGAGAAAGCGCAGCGGTTTACAGTCTCTACGGTCAGGCGGAAAACAAGCGGCAGGTCGCGGCGCTGTCGCAGTGCGCCGCCGCGCCGGGCTGGTTTGCCAAGAAACGGCAGGAAGCGGCGGATTTAACAGACGAACTGTGCGCCCCCATAACCGCCCAGACCGCCGATCCGATTTTCGACGCCTACGCGAAGCAGAGCTGGCTGGACAACTTCCTCCGGGGCGGCGTGCCGACGTTTTTCCGGGACGGGGAAAAGCAGACGCCCTATTACCTCTACTCCCGGAAGCACGGCGACCCGGAGCGGGAATACAATTATTTCTCTCTCGGGAAAGAATACTACGCTCAGGGCAACGGCAATTTCCGGGACGTCAACCAGAACCGCCGCAGTGACGTTCTGTTCGCCCCGGAGGTTGGCGCGGAGAATATCCACACCTTCTTCGAGCTGATCCAAGCCGACGGCTACAACCCCCTCGTCATCACCCCCAGCGTCTACACGCTGGACGACCGCGCACGGGAGCAATTCGCTCAGGCGCTTCCCGGAAAATCGACGCTGCTTTCCGGTGCCTTCACCCCCGGCCAGATCGCCATGGCCGCCGAGGACGCGGGAATGACCCCCGAAGAAGTGACGGTCTTTACGGCCAAGGTCATCTGCGCGGCCTACAGCGAACCCAGCGCCGAATTTTCCGAGGGCTACTGGTGCGACCACTGGACATATAATCTCGACCTGATCGAAAGCTATCTGGCCGTTTACCCGGAAAAGAAGGAAGAACTGCTGTTCGGCGGCTTCCAATACCGCTGGTACGAGAGCAAAGCTATGGTGAATCCCCGGGCGAAGCGATACTGCGTGACGGAAAACGGTCTTCGCCAATATTACGCTCTCGGCGCACATCGGGAGAGAAACGGCCAAAAATGGATGCGCACCGCCGACGGCAATCTTGCCCGCAGCACGCTGGCGGAAAAGCTGATCGCCCTGTGCGTGCTGAAAACGGCCACGCTGGACGCCGCCGGGATGGGCGTGGAGATGGAGGGCGGCAAACCCGGCTGGTATGACGCCCTGAACGGCCTGCCCGGTCTGCTGGGTTCCTCCATGGCGGAGAGCTGTGAGCTTGCGCGGCTGCTTGCATTCACGGCGGACGCGCTGGAACAGGAGCCGGGAACGCTTTCCCTGTATACGGAAATTGCCGGTCTGCTGACGGAATCGGTGCGGATTCTGACGGAAACCGCAGACAACTACACCCGCTGGGACTTAATGAACACCATGAAGGAGCACTACCGCGCGTCGGTCTGGGACGGCTTTGTGGGCAGCAAGACCAGCGTATCCCGCGCTGAGGTTGCCGCCGCACTGCGGCAGATGGAACAGGCGGTTCTTCAGGGAATTGAAAAGGCGAAGCGCCTTGGGACGGAGATTCTCCCCACCTATTTTACCTTCCGGGCGGAGCGTCTGCGGCAAACCGCAGACGGCGTCATGCCTTTGGAGCTGACCCCCGCTCCCCTCCCCCTGTTTCTGGAAGGGCCTGTGCGCTATCTCAAGCTGGCGCTTCCCATGGCGGAAAAGCAGCGTCTGGCAGATGCTCTGCGCCACAGCGACCTGTATGACGAGAAGCTTCGCATGTACCGGGTCAACGCCAGTCTGGCGGGCGCCAGCTTCGAGGTTGGCCGCGCCAAGGCGTTCACCCCCGGCTGGCTGGAAAACGGCTCCATCTGGCTCCATATGGAGTACAAATACCTGCTGGAACTGCTGAAAAGCGGTATGTATAGGGAATTTTCTCAGGCTTTCCGGGACGCGGCTGTTCCCTTCCAGAATCCGGAACGCTACGGAAGATCGCCACTGGAAAACGTCTCCTTTATCGCTTCATCGGTCAATCCCGACCCTGCCGTCCATGGGCGGGGTTTCGTCGCCCGGCTGTCCGGGTCTACGGCGGAATTCGTGCAGATCTGGCAGCTGATGTTCTTCGGCCGCGACCCCTTCCGGATGAAGGACGGCAAACTGACGCTGGGCTTCCGGCCCTTTGTCCCCGCCTATCTCATGCCGGACAGCGGCTGTGTGAGTGCCACGTTCTTAGGGCAAATCCCGGTCGTCTATGAAGCCGCCGGTCTGCGGGAGCTGGTGCCGGGAAAAACGTCCCCAATCAGCTACACCCTGACATGGAAGGATGGCACGACCCGCACACTGCAAGGCGACCGTCTGGAAGAATCCTGTGCGCTGGCCGTCCGCAACGGCGAGATCGCAAAAATTTACGTAACCATGAGGTGAACCAATATGAAAGCAGTCATAACCACCACAGATTTCAGCCGCAATTCTCTCTGGGCGGAAGCGCCGCTGGAAGCGGGCGCACTGGATTGCACCCACCAGTTCAGCGTCTACCCCAACTGCAAGGGGCAGCGCATCGAGGGCTTCGGCGGCGCATTCACGGAAGCGGCGGCGTACAACTACCAGAAGCTGCCTCAGGACAAGCAGGAAGCACTCATGCAGGCATATTTCGGCGAGCAGGGCCTGCGTTACAGCGTGGGCAGAACCCACATGGGCAGCTGCGATTTTGCCCTTGGCAATTACGCCCGTATCAGCTCGGAAAATGACCCCGTTTTCAATACCCAGCGGGACGAGGCCTATCTGCTGCCCATGCTCCGTGACGCGGGCGCGGCGGCAGGGAAGCCCATCGGGCTGCTACTGAGCCCATGGAGTCCCCCCGCGTTCATGAAGACCAACGGCGACATGAACCACGGCGGAAAGCTTCGGGAGGAATATCGCTCCCTCTGGGCGAAGTGCATGGCGCGGTACGTGGCCTTTTACAAATCCCACGGGTGCGACGTGCAGATGGTCTCCATCCAAAACGAACCCGCCGCGACCCAAACCTGGGATTCCTGCCTGTATTCCGGCACGGAAGAAGGGGAATTTGCGGCCTACCTGCGCAGGGCGCTGGACGCGGCGGACTGCGCCGACGTGAAGATCCTCGCTTGGGATCACAACAAGGACATTTTCGTCTACCGGGCGGAAGAAACCCTCTCCGTGGCCGGGGCAGAAGAAAATGTGGACGGCTTCGGCATCCACTGGTACACAGGCGACCATTTCGAGGCCGTCCGGGCGGTGAAGCAGCGCTGGCCGGAGAAGAATATCTGGTTCACCGAGGGCTGCGTGGAATACAGCCGCTTTGACGGCATGACCCCCCAGCAGAAGGCGGAAATGTACGCCCACGACATTCTGGGGAACCTGAACGCGGGCATTTCCGGCAGCATCGACTGGAACCTGCTGCTGGACAGCAAGGGCGGCCCCAACCACGTTGGGAATTTTTGCGAAGCCCCCGTCATGCTGAGCGAGGACGGCACGGACTTTGCCCTCATGACGGAATACTATTACATCGGCCATTTCAGCCGGCACATCCGCCCCGGCGCGGTGAAGCTGGCAAGCTCCGTCGCCAACACCGGTGTAGAAGCCGCGGCCTTTGAAAACCCGGACGGCAGCCGTGTGGCCGTCCTGCTGAACACCGGGGATGCGCCTCAGGACGTCAGCCTGACGGAAAACGGCGCGGAGGGCTTCCCCTTCCGGCTGAATCCCCACACCATCGCCACCGTTCAGTGGGGTCTGTAATTTTTCCACACGAGGTTGGCTTCACAAAAGTGAAGCCGACCTCTTTCTTTTTTCCGCAAAAGGTGGTATGATAAAGGAAAAAACGGCGACACTGCCGATTCACGCAAAGAAGGTTATCACCATGAACGCCCCCATAAAAATGCTGGTCATCAATCCCGGCTCCACTTCCACCAAGGTCAGCTACTTTGAAGACGAAAAGAACATCTACACCGAGAGCATCTTCCACGATGCCCCGGAGCTGCTGAAATACCCCACCACCAACGACCAGATGCCCATGCGCAAGCAGGTACTGCTTACCTTTCTGCAATCCCACGGCATGACCCCCGACGACATGGATGTATTCATCGGCCGGGGCGGCTGCGCCTATTCTCAGGCTGCCGGAGTCATGGAGATCGACGAGCGGCTGGTACAGGACACCGCCGCCGACAAGGGCGGCAGCGACCACCCGGCAAAGCTGGGCGTCATGCTGGCCTACGAGCTGGGCTGCGAATACCGCAAGCCAATGTACACCGTGAACCCCACCAACGTAGACGAGCTGTGGGATTATGCCCGTCTGACCGGCATTGCGGGGCTTTACCGCCGTGCCCAGACCCATGTGCTGAACCAGAAGGGCATTGCCGCCATTCACGCGAAAAAGCTGGGCAAGCGCTACGAGGATCTGAACCTGATCGTCTGCCACGTGGACGGCGGCATCACCGTCACCGCCCATAAGGCCGGGCGCATGGTGGACAGCACCGAGGGCGCGGGCGGCGACGGCCCCTTCACCCCCACCCGTCTCGGCTCCATCCCGGTGATGGAGGTGCTGCAATATCTGGACGAGGGACACACCACCGCCCAGATGCGCTCCATGCTCTCCCGTTCCGGCGGCTTCGTCAGTCACTTCGGGACTTCCGACGCGGCCAAAGTCCACGCGCTGGTGGAAGCCGGGGACAAAAAGGCCGTGACTGTCTGGAATGCCATGATCTACCAGCTGTGCAAGTCCATCGGCTGCATGGCGGCGGTGCTGGAAGGCAAGGTGGACGGCATTCTGCTCACCGGCGGCCTGATGCGCTACGACGACATTCTGAAGGGCGTAGAGCAGCGCTGCGGCTGGATCGCTCCGATCACCGTCTACCCCGGCGAGTGCGAGCAGGAAGCCATGGCGGATGCCGTTCTGGAAGTGCTCCGGGGTCAGCGGAAAGCCAACCGCTACACCGGCGTCCCTGTCTTCCGGGGGTTCGACTGGGATAAGAAATGACAACCTTCCCCCGTTAAAAAGGAGACTGTTATGCCCCAATTTACCAAATACGCACTGGAAAACTCCCTGAAAAAGCTGCTTCTGCAAAAGCCGCTGAACAAAATCACCATCAACGACATCACCGAGGACTGCGGCATCAACCGCATGACCTTCTACTACCATTTCAAGGACATCTACGATCTGGTGGAATGGGTGTGCATGGAGGATGCCAGAAAGGCGCTGGCGGACAACAAAACCTACGAGACCTGGCAGCAGGGCTTTGTCCGGATTTTCGACGCCGTCCGGGAGAACAAGCCTTTTATCATGAACGTCTACCGCTGCGTCAGCCGGGAGCAGGTGGAAAAATACCTGACGCCCCTGACGGACGATCTTCTGATGGGCGTGATCAACGAGCTGTCGGCGGGTATGGTCGTCCGCGCCGAGGACAAGGCCTTTATCGCCCAGGTCTATTCCTACGCCTTCGTGGGTCTGATGCTGGACTGGATCAAGGACGAGATGAAGCAGGACCCGGAAACGCTGGTAAATCGGTTTGCCCTCGTGATTCAGGATGATGTTTCCTGCGCACTGAACCGGTTCCGGGTGGACAGGGGAAACTCTGCATCAAACCCGGCGGATTGATAAAATTTCAGACACTTTTGCCTCCGTGATGAAGATTTCATCACGGAGGCATTTCTGTTTATTGTAAAAAGTGGGTTCCGGACATACAATAAGGTCACCGAAAGGCAAATGAACGATTTTAGAAGGAGCTGCTATTATGTATTATTCTGCTGGAACTTACGAAGCGTTTGCCCATCCCGAGAAGCCGGAGGGCGTAGACAACAAATCCGCTTATATCATCGGCACCGGCCTTGCCGGTCTGACCGCCGCCTTCTATCTGGTGAGAGACGGCCAGATGAAGGGCGAGCGCATCCATCTGCTGGAAAAGCTGGAGCTGGCCGGCGGCAGCTGCGACGGCTACCGGGACATCACCAAGGGCTTCTATATGCGCGGCGGCCGGGAAATGGACAACCATTTTGAGGTCATGTGGGACACCTTCCGGGATGTTCCCTCCATCGAGACTCCGGGCGTTTCCGTTCTGGACGAGTATTATTGGCTCAACAAGCACGACCCCAACTACTCCCTGTGCCGCGCCAGCGTGAACCGCGGCGAGGATGCCCATACCGACAAGCAGTTCAAGCTGGATAAAGAGTCCGCCATGGCGCTCTCCAAGCTGTTCCTGACGCCGGAAAAGGATCTGGAGGACAAGAAGATCTCCGACGTTCTCCCCGATTCCTTCTGGGACACCAACTTCTGGCTCTACTGGCAGACCATGTTCGCCTTCCAGCGCTGGTCCAGCGCTCTGGAAATGAAGCGTTACCTGTGCCGGTACGTGCATCACATCGACGGTCTGCCGGATTTCAGCGCCCTGCGCTTCACCAAGTACAACCAGTACGAGAGCATGATCCTTCCGCTGGTGAAGTATCTGGAAAGCCACGGCGTGCAGGTGGAGTACGGCATGGATGTCAAGAACGTCATCATCGAGACTGTGGGCAATAAGAAGGTCGCAAAGCAGATCGTCTACGTGAAGGACGGTCAGGAGCAGACCATTGACCTGATTGAAGACGATCTGGTGTTCATCACCAACGGCTGCTGCACCGACACCTCCTGCTACGGCGACCAGACCCATGCCCCCGACCTGTCCAAGGTAAAGAACGGCGCGGGCGAATCCTGGGATATGTGGAAGGCCATTGCCGCTCAGGCAAAGCACGGCGAATTCGGCAACCCGGATACGTTCTGCTCCGATGTGGACGCCACCAACTGGATGAGCGCCACCGTGGCCACCTCCAACGAGGAGATCATTCAGCACATCATGAACGTCTGCAAGCGTGACCCCCGCTCCGGCAAGGTGACCACCGGCGGCATCGTCACCGTCAAGGACAGCACCGACAACTGGTATCTGTCCTGGACGATCAACCGTCAGCCCCAGTTCAGGTCTCAGGACAAGAACATGGTTCTGGTGTGGCTGTATTCCCTGAACACCAACAGGGAAGGCAACTACGTCAAGAAGGCCATGCGGGACTGCACCGGCGAGGAGGTCTGCCAGGAGTGGCTGTACCACATCGGCGTGCCGGAGAATCGGATCGCCGCCCTGGCCCACGATGCCTGCAACACCACCACCTGCTTCATGCCCTATATCAACGCCTTCTTCCAGCCCCGGAAGGAATCCGACCGTCCGAAGGTCGTGCCCGACGGCGCTGTGAACTTCGCCTTCATCGGCCAGTTCGCCGAGACGCCCCGGGATACCATCTTCACCACCGAGTATTCCATGCGTACCGGTATGGAGTCCGTCTACACCCTGCTGAATGTTGACCGGGGCGTGCCGGAGGTATGGGGCAGCAAGTACGATGTCCGGGAACTGCTGCGCGCCTGCTACTACGCCATCGACAAGAAGCCCATCACCGATGTGAAGCTGTCCTTCATGGAGAAGCAGCTGCTGCACACCGTGATGAAGAAGGTCAAAGGAACAGACGTGGAGCTGCTGCTGAAAGAAAGCGGCCTGATCGGGTAAGATATCCTGCAACGCAAAAAGGTGCTGCCCGGTGGCAGCACCTTTTTGCGTTATTTACAAATCGTTTATTTGACCCGCCTCCCTTTTTCTGATAGAATACTCCCCAGACACCATAAGGAGGAGATATTGATGGAAAAATTCATTCCCTACGAGAAGCTTTCCAAGAAGGAAAAGCGCAGTCGGGACTTGTCCCGCCGGAACACATGGGGACAGCTGAACCCCGTTACCCGGAAACCTAAAAACAGCAAGGCATATTGCAGGAGCAAAGCCCGGAATTGGAAGCGTGACGCACACGAACCAATTCCGGGCTGATTTTATTGTTTGTCAGACGTTGGTGGTATTACCCTTCACCGTCCATTTTCCAGATGTGGGGGTCGCCGCGGAACAGCAGGCATACGCCCACGCCCATCAGCCACAGCACGGCAAACAGAAACGCCGCGCCGCTTCCCTTCCCGGCCCCGAACAGCCGCGTCAGCAGACTGTCCCCGCTTTGGGTCGCCATCACCGGCTCAAATACGGCGTCCACCAGCAGCCCGCCCAGAAAATATCCCAGCGGGATGGTGAAGAACTGAAAGGCGTTCCGGGCGGCGAAGACCCGCCCCTGAATTTCCGCCGGAATGCTCAAGCGGTTGATGGCGTCCAGATTGGCGTTCATCCACGGGATGCTCACCCAGCCGAGAAACGCGCCGAAGCACCAGACCCAGACCCTGCCGCTGAAAGCAAGGCAGAAATTCTCCGTACACATGGAAAGCATCAGGCAGCTCCAGATGGCCTTCACCCGGCTTCTGGGCGTCTTCATGAAGGAAGCGAGGATGCTCCCCAGCAGTGTGGAAATGCCGATGACGGTGTTGACCACGCCCATAGCCCACTCGGAAACCTTCGACAGCACCATGGCCGGGAACGCAGCATTGTACATGGACGCCACCAGATTGATGCCCGCCAGAAACAGCATCAGGTGCAGGATTCCGGGGTTCCGTTTCAACCAGCGAATGCCCTCCGCCGCGCTTTTCAAAACGCCGTCCGTCTTCCCCGACGCGTCCGTCCGGGGAATGGGGATAAAGAACAACAGCGTTACGAAGGCGATCAGAAAGCTCGCCAGGTCGATGGCAACCACCGCGTCCATTCCCCAAAGCCCCAGCACCGCCGTGGCGAAAATGGGCGTCAGGATGGAAGTCACGGAGGAAGAAAGGTATCGCAGTCCGCCCACCCTCTGGTAAAACCGGCGGGGCAGGAGTGCCGTGGTCGCTACCTCACTTGCGGGCTGCTGAACCGTGTTCATCAGTCCGGACATGGCGTTGACGATGTACAGGTGCCAGATTTGCAGGCACCCGGCTTTCAGCAGAAGCCAGACCGCCAACGTCCCCAGCGCCGCCAATGTGTCGCACCACAGCATGGTCTTCTTTTTGTCCCAGCGGTCGCTGAGCGCACCGGCAAAAATGCTGCAAATCACGTATGGCGCGTAGGAACACACCATCAGCAGCGCCGTGCGGAGGGCCGAGCCTTCCCGTGTGTACGACCAGACCACCAGCGCGTAGCCGGTCATGGCGCTGCCCAGCCCGGAGATCATCTGGGTAAACCACAGCAGCAGATAGCTGCGCATTTCCTTAAGATCGGATAGATATTGTTTCATGATGACTTTGCTCCTTCATTCTGAATTTCACCGGAATGCAAAGCCATAAGGACAGTCACTTCTCCATGCGGCCCTGTCCTATCCGGCTTTGCATGGAGCAAATGCAATGCAGAGTATCACAGTGATATCCTCCTTCTGTCATCATTATAGCAGATTTTCACCTGTTTTCAATCCCCGTGCCTTTCGGAAAGCTCTGACGAAATCGAAAAAAGCTGTGAGCGGAAAAGATCCGCTCACAGCCGCAGACGATTGCGTCAGCGCTTTCTTAGACCTCGTCGGTCTGGGAAGCCGCTGCCTCGGCCTGAATGTCGGGGAAATGGGACAGCACCGGTTCCTCCGGAATGCCCTTGATCTTACGGTTTACATAATTCTTCGTGATCTTCATGACCATGGGGCACAGAACCACCACGCCAATCAGGTTGGGCAGCATCATCAGGCCGTTGAAGGTGTCGGAGATGTCCCATGCCAGAGAGGACGTCATGACCGCGCCGGAAAGGATCATCACGACGAAGATCACCTTGTAGATTTTCGTGGCCTTTTCGCCGAACAGATATTCCACCGCCTTGGTGCCGTACTGCGACCAGCCGAGCACCGTGGTAAAGGCGAACAGCAGCATGGCCAGAGCCACAAATTTTTCGCCAAGGGGGCCAAAAACATTGCCGAAGGCACGGGCAACCAGCGTAGCGTCGTCCACACCCGCCACGGCAAGGCCGGTCTCCAGATCGATATAGCCGGAAGACAGAACCACGATGGCGGTCATGGTGCAGACCACGAAGGTATCGAAGAACACCTCAAAAATGCCCCACATGCCCTGAGCGACAGGCTCCTTGACGTTGGAGGAAGAATGCACCATGACGGAGGAGCCGAGACCCGCCTCATTGGAAAACACACCCCGCTTGCACCCTTGGGTAATGGCCTGCTGGATGGCGATACCCGCCGCGCCGCCCGCGACGGCCTTGCTGCCGAAAGCGAAGCGGAAAATCGCCGCGAACATGGCGCCGACACTGCTGATATGGGTAAAGAACACGATCAGTGAGCCGATGATGTACAGCACCGCCATGAACGGCACGACCCGCTCGGCGACAGTGGCAATGCGCTGCAGGCCGCCGATGACGATCAACGCCGCGAGGATCATCAGCACAATGCCGCAGGCCAGAGAAACCACGCTCATGCCGCCCACGGTAGCAGTCACGCCGCCGAAGAACGCGGATTTCATATTCAGGACGATCTTATTGATCTGCCCCATATTGCCGATGCCGAAGGATGCCAGAATGGCAAAAATGGAGAACAGAACCGCAAGGACGCTGCCGATGGTCTTGCAGTGCTTCTTGCCGCCCAGACCGTCTTTCAGATAGTACATCGCACCTCCCGACCACTCGCCCTGACTGTTGCGGCGGCGGTAGTAGATGCCCAGCACATTTTCGGAGAAATTGGTCATCATCCCGAAAAAGGCCGCAACCCACATCCAGAACACCGCGCCGGGGCCGCCGATGACGATGGCTGCCGACACGCCGGCGATATTGCCGGTGCCGATGGTGGCGGCGAGGGCCGTACACAGCGCCTGAAACTGGGAAATGGTCTTTTTGTCCGTTTTCGCGTGGACACCGCTGTCCCTGCGGAACATGCCGCCGATGGTCTGCTGCCACCAGTGGCCAATGTGGGAGATCTGGAACCACTTCGTGCAGCAGGTCATCAGAATACCCGTGCCGATCAGCAGGACCAGACCGATCTTCACCCAGATAAAGGCGTTGATCTTGTCATTGATCTCGGCGAGTGTGGTCAGGAAATTCTCCATACGTATCCTCTCTTTCCGGCTTCGCGTTCTTTGCAAAGCCAACAAAAAATAAAGACAGACTGCGCAAAACGCGCAATCTGTCCAAAAAAACAAACATTTCCCCTACGGACGGTATGGAAATCACTTTGTCCTTTTGCCTGAGAGATTGACGCGCAATGCGTTTTGCCCCTTCGGCACTCAATTCAATGAGCTTCTCCAAAGTTCTATCAGCTTACAGTCCTCATCCATGCTGGACACCTGAGAGTGTTACTCCTTCGGTTGCGGCAAGCCGCATTTCCTGCAAGCGTCATATAGATGTTAATAATTATACTATGCCTTCCCTAAATTGCAAGAATAAATTTCAGAAATTGCATTTTTTGTCACTTCTCCCAACTCAGAACCTTTTCCCGCAGGCCGTCCACGTCCAGAACGCCCAAAGCAAAGCCCTTTTTCACCAGCTCCTCCGGCAGATATTCGTCGTACTTGTCAAAAAGAGGCAGCTCCTTGGGATACACCAGCTCCATGGGGTCAATGGGTTTGCGTATCTCTTCGGCCAGCACCCGGAAAAAAGCGGATTCGTCGGCCTTCATGGTGAACTGAATAAAAAACGGGCGGGCAGAATCCAGATTCCGCAGGCCGAGGCGGTCGGCGCATTTGATTTTCAGGAACCGCTCCATGGTCAGGAAGGTGTACGTCCCCACCCAGGGCAGCAGGCACCACATGTTGCCCCCCAGGTTGATGAGCGTCTTGTCCGCCGCGCCGGAGTGGGCGGCGGTGAAGCGGGCCTGCTCCAGCCGCGCCACCGCGTTTTTCATCAGATAGGGGTACTGCCTGTCCTCCTGAAGCACCCGGCGCATTCTTGTGAGAATTTTGGTGTGCAGGTCGCCGGGGCACTGGCCAAAATAGGCGGGGACGCTGCCCTTCACCTGCCGGCAGTAGATCAGGCGGCGCTTGTGGTCCACGTCCAGCACCTGCCAGACATGTCCCGCAATGGCCAGCTTCTCCCCCACGGGAGGCGGCGAAACCACCGTCCCCAGCTCCTGAGACTCGCTGCGGACGGTGTATTCCTCACTTTCCTGAAACACGCCGTAGAACTTGAAGGAGTTGATGACCCGCTCCCCCGCCAGTCCCACGATCAGACCGCCCTGCTCCGTCTGCTGAATGTGGTCTGTGGCGATGAGATGCCGGAGCAGCACCCGGTAGTCCTCCTGGGTGATCCTGTGGAAGTAATGCAGCCGCAGCACCCGGTCGGCCAGCGCCCGGGGGGACAGCTCGCCGCAGGAGGCCAGGGTGGACATGGTCTGATGATACAGGAGGCTGAAAGGCAGCCTGTCCAGCCGGGGCGGCTCCACCCAGCGTTCTTCCAGATACAGCTGCACCAGCGCAATGCCCTGCAATAGCTTCCATGGAATGGTGGTGGGCAGCATGGCCCGCACCTCCGGCTCGTCCTCCCGGATGACGAACCACATTTCCGGCGGAAGCTCCCGCCGGCCGGTGCGTCCCATGCGCTGCAAGAACGAAGATACCGTCCATGGCGCGTCGATCTGAAACGCCCGCTCCAACCGGCCGATGTCAATGCCCAGCTCCAGCGTTGCGGTGGTCACCGTGGTCATGTACTGGGAATCGTCCTTCATGATCCCCTCCGCCGTCTCCCGGTAGGAGGCGGAAAGGTTACCGTGGTGGACGAGAAAACGGTCGGGTTCGTGGTTCAGCTCGCAGTAATGGCGCAGCGTGGTGGTCACCATTTCGCATTCTTCCCGGGAATTGACGAAAACCAGACACTTTTTGCCCCGGGTATGCTCGAAGATATACCCAATGCCGGGGTCTGCGTTGGCAGGGGCGTCGTCGGTTTTTTCTTCTAGCACAGGCAGCGCGTCAGGAATCTGCTTATCCTCCGCAGCCTGGGCGTCCTTGACATAGAAATGCTCCATGCTCAGCCGCCATTTGCTGCCCTTGGCATCGATTTTCGGGATGATGGTCTTCCGCCCCGTGCCCAGGGACAGAAATTCGCCGGTTCCCTCCGGGTCACCGATGGTGGCAGACAATCCGATGCGCCGGGGATTGACTCCCGCAATCCGGGACAGCCGCTCGATCAGGCACAGCGTCTGCCCACCCCGGTCGCCCCGGAGAAGGGAATGCACCTCGTCAATGACCACGAAGCGAAGGTCGCCGAACAGCTTTGCAATGGCCGCGTGCTTGTGCAGAAGCAGCGCTTCTAAGGATTCCGGCGTGATCTGAAGAATGCCGGAGGGATGCTTCATCAGCTTCGCCTTATGGCTCTGGGCAACGTCCCCGTGCCAGTGCCACACCGGGATATCCGCTTCGGCGCACAGGTCGTTCAGCCGGGAAAACTGGTCGTTGATCAGCGCTTTCAGAGGGCCAATATAGATGCAGCCCACGCTGGAGGGCATATCCTCGGAAAACAGGGTGATGATGGGGAAGAACGCCGCTTCCGTCTTACCGGAGGCGGTGGAAGCGGTGAGCAGCACGTTTTCATCCGTGTTGAAAATGGCGTCCGCCGCCGCGACCTGAATGGAGCGCAGATTTTCCCAGTGGTTCTGATAGATATATTCCTGTACAAAGGGCGCGTATCGGTCAAATGCACGCATAGTCCGTCACCTTTACAGCTCAAATTCCGCAAGGGAATCGTCGGTCTGTTCCTCTTTCACTGCGTTCTGGGCGTAGCGGAACTGATCGGAACCCAGAAGCTCCCGCACACGGATGCCGGGATTCTGGTAGACGATGTCCAGCACCTCAATAAAGTCCCGGATGACCTCACGGGGGGTGATATGGGTGTCCGCCCCGATACGGCCGAATTCAATCTCAATGAAATCCACCATATCCTGCTGTGTCACGATCTGGGAATAGTCGTACAGCCCCGCGTGAATATCCGCCAGCTTCTCCGTCAGGATCAGCATTTCCTCGTAGGTCAGGGGCTGCAAGCGAATGACGGGGGAAAGCAAGTCCTTATGCTCCCCGGAGAAGTGACCTTCGGCCAGGCGGGAACGGAGGGCTTCGTAGCTGTAAACGCCCCGGCGGGGGTCTTCCATGCACTGGGGCGTACCGCAGAGGATGAAGCCCAGATACCGCGCCTTGCCCTGCATGGCGTCGTTGTACATGGTCAGAATTTTCTCGTAATTATACTGCCGGGTGATGGCGTTGGGAATTTTGTAGATGTTCACCAGCTCGTCAATGAGGATGAGCATACCGGCGTAGCCCGCCTGCTTGAGAAAACAGGCGAATAATTTGAGATATTCGTACCAGTCGTCGTCCGTGATGACAATATTCACCCCCAGCTCCTGCCGGGCTTCGGTCTTCGTGGCGTACTCGCCCCGGAACCATTTGAGCACCTTGGCCTTCGTCTCGTCGTCATCGGCGCAGTGGGCTTTGTAGTACAGCGTCAGCAGCCTCGCAAAATCGAAGCCGTGAACCATTTCGTTCAATGCGCCGATCACCGCGGAGATCCGCTTTTCCACCAGCGGCGCAAGGCCGGGGTCGGTCACCCCAAGGCCGGAGGATGCCATGACCTCCTGCTGCACGCTGCTGATCCACCGATCCAGAATCAGGGGCAGCGCGCCGCCCTCCGGTTTGGTCCTGGTGGACATATTGCGGATCAGCTCCTTGTAGGTCGCCAGTCCCTGCCCGCGGGTGCCCTGCAAGCGGCGCTCCGGAGAGAGGTCGGCGTCTACCACCACGAAATTCTTCGCCATCACATAGTTCCGGATGGTCTGGAGCAGAAAGCTCTTGCCACTGCCGTATTTTCCCACGATGAAGCGGAAGGACGCACCTCCGTCGGCAATGATGTCCACGTCCCGCAGCAGGGCGTCAATTTCGTCCTTCCGCCCCACGGTGACGTAGGGCAGGCCAACGCGGGGAACGACGCCGCCTTTCAGGGAGTTTATCAGAGCCTGAGCAATTCTTTTTGGTATTTTCATGGATGAATCATCTCTTTCAAATCCGCAATATAGTCTTCGATCAGTTCCGGCGGGTCGTCGCCCAGCAGAACGGAATCGGAAAAGGTATCGTACAGTTTGTCGTTGATGCCGTCTACGAGAACGGACAGCATCAGCCCGGAAGACCGCACCCAGCCATAATCCTGGCCATACAGCAGGCTTTGGAGCAGCCGGTACTCATCCTTGGTCAGGGGAGTGTCCTCCGGTTCCGCGGCAGGTTCCGGTGGCTGCACCGGGGGCGCTTCTTCCTCCGCTTCCTCGTCCACCATCAGCCTGTCCCGGGTGACGGCAGCGTCGTCCCGGATCCTTGCCAGCTGGGAATAGTCGATGGTAATTTTCTTTTCCTCCGCCGCCTTCTTTTCGGCGAGAAGGTTCTGGGCTTCCTCCTGAATGATCTTGAGGATCCATTTGGTCTCCAGCCTGTACTGAATGGGGCGGCCGTAGTCATAGCATTCCCGCATCACGGCGTCGATGGCTTTCAGAACATCCCCCAGCTTCCCGTTGGAATGGGGAATGCAGCTGTACTTCTGAACGCTCCACAGGCCGTTATGGCAGCGGTAGATATATTTTTCGTCCACCGTATACTGGCGGCTGCCCTGCTCCTGACGCCTGTGAAAAACCGCCGAGTCGAACAGAATCACCTGAGACTGGGTAAAGCTGCCAAAATACTGCTCGACCATGGTCTTTTTGCACCGGGTATCGTAATGCTCCGCCATCCTCCGCAGCACCCGGACGATCACGGTGTCGCAGTCCTCCCGGTATTCCCTGTAGAATTTGGAGCGCTCCAGCCATTTCGGCGACAGCTGCTTCACCGCGCGGATAACTTCTTCGTCGCCACGGCTCTGAATGCTGTCCAGCACGGCGATGTCTCGGTTGAACCGCACTTGGGGCATATCCGCCAGAAGTCCGGCGTCCAGATTATAATAGACCACGTAGTCCATCAGCCACTGGTTCAGATATGGCAGAATACCGTCGTTCAGTGCGCCGTATGCGTCCCGGAACTCCGTCAGCTTCCGGTAGCCGTCCATGGGGTCGGCGACGCCGATCTGATTGAGCAGCTCGTAGATATACAAAAACGCATAGCTCAGAGATGTTTCCTGCAAATTCCCCCGGCGCAGCTTCGTCCGCCACGAGAAATACCCCCGCAGCTCCGGGTCGGTCAGGGACTGGTAGGTGGGGAAATAGCGGAGCACCTGCCGGTCGTAAACATAGTCGTCCTCGTAACCTGCCAGCAGCTTTCCCTGTTTGACAAAAATGGACTCCCGGGACTGCCGGTAGGCGGGCATACCGTTTTCCAGCGAGCGGGCAGCCAGAAGGGGCGAAGGCAGCGGCTCACGGGGCATCTGGGGTCTCGGCTGAATGGCTTCGTCCCGGAAAACGTTGATGTAGAACCATTCCGCAGCCTTCTTTACACGATTCGTGTCCGTAGCGTCTCTCCCCTTTCGCCCATATGTTTGATATTATCATACAATATTTGCCGTACACAGTCAAGCGGGCAGACAATATTTTCCCAAAAAGCAGCGGGGACAGGCCGCCTTGGCCTGTCCCACGAAAAAGCTTGTCCGCTTACACGTCCAGATATCCGCAGATCACCTTGAGGGTGTTGTACACGCCGTCGATGTGACTGCGCTCGTAGCCGTGGCTGGCGTAGACGCCCGCGCCGATCAGGCCGTGACGGATGTCGAAGCCTGCCCGCAGGGTCACGTCCACGTCGGAGCCATAGTGGGGGTAGACGTCCACGGCATAGTCCGCACCCATCTTCTTGGCGGCGTCAATGAGCTTGCCCACCACCTCGTAGCTGTATGGACCTACGGAATCCTTGGCGCAGATGGAGACCTGCCGCTCGGTGCAGCTCAGGCCCTCGCCCACGCAGCCCATGTCCACGGAAATGGCCTCCGTCACCCCCGCAGGAACGGAACTTGCGCCGCCGTGGCCGACTTCCTCGTACACCGTCACATGGACGTAGGTTCTCCGGGGCAGGGTGATGTGGTTGTCGGCAAGATATTTGGCAAAGCCCAGCAGAATGCCCACGCTGAGCTTATCGTCCAGAAAGCGGCTCTTGAGATAACCGGACGCCGTGCGGCGGGTGCGGGGGTCGAAGCACACAAAGTCCCCCACCTCAATGCCCAGCTTCCGGGTGTCCTCGGCGGTAGAGACGTCCTCGTCCGGCACAACTTCCACGGTGTCATAGCTGCGCTTGGTAGAGCCGTACTCCCCGTTGACATGGACGGAGGCATTGCACAGCTGGCAGGTGCCGTCGTAGACCTTGCCGGAACGGGTGTAGATACGGACGTTTTCCGCTTCGGCATTGTTCGGCTCCATGCCGCCCACCGCCGTCAGGCGGAGACGACCGCTGCCCTTGATCTGGGCGACCATTGCGCCCAAGGTATCGCTGTGGGCTTCCAGGAACAGGCCATCGTCGGCATTTTCGCCGCCAAGATCGGCCAGAACGCCGCCCTTGGTGGTGATCTTCGCCGGAAAGCCCAACGCTTCAAAGGCCGTCTTCACCCATTCGGCCGCCCGGCGGGTAAAGCCGGAGGGAGAGTCGATGGCCAGCAGCGCGGCGGTCTGCTCCCATGCGTAGTCCGCATATTTTTCGTTAATCATAGTTTCCTCCCAGTAAAATATAGTGCCAGACACCAGCCACTTCCCGCATGAAATGGTTGATCTTCTGGGATAAACGGGATGTTCTTGCGGGAATCCCCACGAATTCCACGCCGCACGCTTTTGCGAACCGGCTGGCGCGGTACAGGTGGTACTCGCTGGACAGCACCCCCAGCTTCTGAGGACGCTCACCGGTTTTTTCCTCGATGAGGTCAAGAGAAAAGTTCAGATTTTCCCATGTGGAGGTGGCGTCTTCTTCCATCCAGAGGCGCTGGGGGTCAATGCCCAGATTCACCAGCTCCCGGTACATGCACTCCGCCTCGGTGATTGGCTCGTCCGTACCCTGACCGCCGGAAAGCACCGCGGTCACGTTTGGATGCTCGTCCAGATAGGTGTAGGCGGCGCAAATCCGATCCCACAACGAGACCGACGGGCCGTCCCGGTTCACCTTGGCGCCCAGAACCACCACATAATCCACCGGCTCCTCCGGGTTTCCGAAGCTGGCATGGATGATAATCCCCTCCGTAATGCCGACCACCAGCACCCCCACCGCGAGAATCACGGTGACGGCGGTCTGAACCGCTTTTGCAAAGGCGGGGAATTTCAGCCCCACAAGGGGAAACAGGGTGTAAAACAGGATAATGCCGATCAGACACAGGCACACCAGTGCGGAAAAGCTGTAGCCCGGGACGGCGAATTTGAGGAACAGAGCCGCCACTGCCAGAACGCCGCAGCAAATCAGCGCCGCGATTCGTCCCGCGCCGAGAAGATGAAAAAAGGCTTTCATTTCAGAAAACTCCAAGTAGAAAATAGTGTCACGGCCAATGCCGCTTTTCGCTCAGCAGCGTTGTGCCAGATTCTACCCTGCAGTTTACCACATTATCCCAAAGAAAACAAGCCGCCCCGGCGGGGGCGGCCTGCAAATTCAGGAAATCTTAATGTTGCGCCTTGTGTTCTTTGCTTGCCTTTACCAGCGCAGTAAAGGGGCGCTGCATCCGTTCCTCCACGGCAGCCACGGCCTCCGGGTGCCACTGCAAGCCCAGAAGGAAGCGGCCGTCCTCGGCTTCAATGCCCTCCACGATTCCCGCAGGGCTGAGGGCGCAGACCCGCATCCCCGGCGCAGGGGTATCCACCGCCTGATGGTGGACGCTGTTGGTCAGCAGCTCGTCGCAGCCCATGAGACTGTGCAGAAACGTGCCGGGAAGCACCCGGGCGAGATGATCGGGGGCATAGCGGTGCTCATTGTCACGGTGGTTCTCCCCGGCGGCTTCGGGGCGCTGGCTGGGTATGTCCTGAATCAGGGTTCCGCCCAGCGCCACATTGAGTATCTGCTCCCCCCGGCAGATGCCGAGAACCGGCTTTCCCGTATCCATGACGGCTTTCAGCAGCGCCAGCTCAAATTCGTCTCTCGCCGGATTGGGCGCGCCGCATTCCGGACGCATGGACTGGCCGTAGTATCTGGGGTCAGGGTCGCCCCCACCGGTAAACAGGAAGCCGTCCAGATGCTTTGCCCAGAACGCCGCGTGCTCCGACTTCCACGGCAGGAACACCGGGACGCCGCCCCCGCGGCGCACGGCCTTGCCGTAGTTGCCCCGGAAAACCTGCTGCATCCGCGGGTCGCCCGTAAAAACCACACCGATCAGAATCATTCAGATGTCCTTGCTCTTGGAAGCGATCTCCGACAGGCACTTGGACAGGAAAGCGTCCATGGTCATGGCGCCCAGATCCTCGCCCTTGCGGGTACGGACGGAAACGGTGCCGTTCTCCATATCCCGGTCGCCCACTACCAGCATGTAGGGGATCTTCTGCATCTGGGCTTCCCGGATCTTGTAGCCCAGCTTCTCGCTGCGGCAGTCGTCCTCGGCGCGGATGCCCGCATCCACCAGCTTCTGGGTCAGGTCCTTGGCGTACTCATGCGCCCGGTCAGTAACGGGCAGCACCTTGACCTGAACAGGGGTCAGCCACAGGGGGAAGGCACCCGCAAAATGCTCGGTGATGACGCCGATGAACCGCTCGATGGAGCCGAACACCACCCGGTGGATCATCACGGGACGATGCTTCTGGCCGTCCTCGCCGGTGTACTCCAGATTGAACCGCTCGGGCAGCTGGGAATCCAGCTGGATGGTGCCGCACTGCCATGTACGGCCAAGGCAGTCCTCAATGTGGAAGTCCAGCTTCGGCCCGTAGAACGCGCCGTCGCCCTCGTTGATGACGAAGTCCTTGCCCATACCGGTGATGGCCTTCTTCAGAATCTCCTGGTTGGCCTCCCACTCCTCCACGGTGCCGATGTGGTCTTCGGGCATGGTGGACAGCTCTACGGTGTATTTCAGGCCAAACACGTTGTACACCTCGTCGAACAGGCGGACAACGTTCTGAATTTCGCTCTCCATCTGCTCCCGGGTCATGAAGATGTGGGCATCGTCCTGCGTAAAGCACCGGACGCGGAACAGGCCGTGGAGCGCGCCGGACAGCTCATGGCGATGCACCAGACCCAGTTCGCCCACCCGCAGGGGCAGGTCACGGTAGGAGTGGGGCTCGCTGGCGTAGACCAGCATACCGCCGGGGCAGTTCATGGGCTTGATGGCGTAATCCTCGCCGTCGATGACGGTGGTGTACATATTGTTCTTGTAATGATCCCAGTGGCCGGACTGCTCCCACAGCTGACGGTTCAGGATCATGGGGGTGGAGACCTCCACATAGCCGTAGCGCTTGTGGACTTCCCGCCAGTAGTCGATCAGGGTGTTGCGCAGCACCATGCCCTTGGGCAGGAAGAAGGGGAAGCCGGGGCCGTAATCGGTGAGCATGAACAGTCCCAGCTCCTTGCCGAGACGGCGGTGGTCACGCTTCTTGGCCTCTTCGATGCGCTGAAGGTAAGTCTCCAGCTCTTCCTTGCTCTGGAAGGCAATGCCGTAGATTCTCTGGAGCATCTTCCGGTTGCTGTCGCCCCGCCAGTAAGCGCCGCAGGAATTGAGCAGCTTGAAGCCGTTGTGCTTGACCCGGCCGGTGTGATCCAGATGGGGGCCTGCGCACAGGTCGGTGAAATCGCCCTGTGTATAGAAGGAAATGACCGCGTCCTCGGGCAGGTCGTTGATCAGCTCCACCTTGTAGGGCTCGTTGCGCTCCTGCATGTAGGCAATGGCCTCGGCACGGGGCTTCTCGCTGCGGACGATGGGCAGACGCTCCTTGCAGACCTTCTTCATCTCCGCCTCGATCTTGGCAAGATGCTCGGGCGTGAAGGTGAAGGGCGCGTCAAAGTCATAGTACCAGCCCTCGTCAATGGCGGGGCCGATGGCCAGCTGCACCTCCGGCCACAGGCGCTTGACGGCCTGCGCCATGATGTGGGAGCAGGTGTGCCAGTAGGTCTTGCGATACTCCGGATTTTCAAAGGTGAACTCGTTTTCCATAATAAAATACCTCCGTTTCGGCGGGTCTAGACCGCCTTGTATTGTGTGGGGAAGGTATAAAAATACCCACCCCCTGAACGAAATCAGGGGTGGGATACAGCAGTATTCCACGGTTCCACCCTGGTTGCGGTTAATCGCCGCCACTCATTGACGCAATAACGGGCGCACCCGGCAGGCCATTTCCGACCCGCGGCTCAGAAGTGGTATCGGTTCCGGCAGGGGTACGAAGCCATTTCACCAACCGGCTTCTCTCTGAAGCATCTTACCGAACCGCGTGTCTTCCTCGCAGCCTTTTAACACCTGCAATTTAGCACATTTTCTCTCGATTGTCAATCCCCGCGGCGGGAAACCGGAAGAAAAAATCGGAAAAATCGACGGCGTGCGCTTCTTCCCCCTCCGATGCCCGCCCGGAAACGGTTTTCCGGGGGTTGCCCCGGGAAAAAGCCGCACAAATCCCCGGCAAAACCGCCGGTAACGCTGCCGCAACCAGCAGGTTAAAGAGGTAACATAATCCGACAGCTTATGTAAACATATGTAACCTTTTGACACAAGATATTGCAAAATGCGTGTTTCTGCGACCAATATCTTGTTTGACAGTTGACATAATGCAGTCGTAAAAATAATGTCAAAAGTTGTAGAAATCATGTAAAAATAAAGAAAAGCTTGACTTTTTAGTTTTATTTGTTATAATATTCCCATCCGAACCGTTTGGATATGCAATTTGTAATCATTTGATAACTTTTGATAAAAACGTTTTGGAAGCACTTTGGATGGGAGGGTTCGCCTTGGTACGCAGCGGCGCCGTTAAAACAATACTCCGTCTTTTCGCCGTGCTGCTGACCGCACTGCTGGCGCTGGCACTGGTACGCCAGACGGCCTTCGCCAAGACCTATGTCATCACCGACGGCGACCGGGTCGTGACCTACACCACCTTCGCCACCGATCCCGCCGAGGTGCTGGATCAGGCCGGACTGACTCTGGAGCAATACGATACCTACACTACACAGACCGGGGAGGGCGTGGAGGAAATCACCATCTGCCGCTCCCAGCGTGTCACGGTGGATTACCACGGAGAGGAAATGACGGTAACCACCTTTGGCGAGACAGCAGGGGAGCTGCTGTCCCGGCTGAACCTGGAGGTGGGGGAGTACGATGTACTCTCCCACACTCCGGAGGCTCAGACCAGCGACGGCATGGTTCTGCGCGTAGACAGCGTCATCAAGACCCGGGAGACCTACACCGCCGCCATTCCCCACACCATTACTTACTGCAATGATGCCACCATCCCCGCCGGCATTCAGGAGGTGCTGACTTTGGGTGCGGACGGCGAGCTGCTGTGCACCGCCGACGTGCTCTACGTCAACGGCGAGGAGGTCGAACGGGCCGTGCTCAGCGAGACCGTCACAAGAGCGCCCGTGGCGGAGGTCATCGCCGTGGGCACCGGCGCGGAAACGGAAGCCTCCGACCCCGATGAAATGCCGGTGATCGCCGACGGCTACATCACCCTCCCCACCGGCGAGGTGCTGACCTATTCCGACACCGCCACCATCCGCGCCACGGCCTACACCCACACGGACGCGGGCTGCGACATGACCACCTACACCGGCACCACCGTCCACAAGGGTACGGTCGCGGTAGACCCCCGCTACATTCCCTACGGCACCCGGATGTTCATCGTCTCCAACGACGGCGCGTATGTCTACGGCATCGCCGTGGCCGAGGACTGCGGCGGCGACATCAAGGGCGACCGGATGGATCTGTATTTTCCCACCTTCAACGAGTGCATCCAGTTTGGCCGCCGGGTGTGTACCATTTACTTTCTGGATTGATACAAACCAACAATGCCATTGCAAAACCGCCCTTCTTCTGGTATGATAGCCGAAGAAAGGCGGTTATTTGTGTATGATCGATGTATGCGATATTCAGGTGATGAAGCCGATGCTCGCTGCCCACGGCTTCCACTTTTCCAAGGCCAAGGGGCAGAACTTCCTCATTGCCCCGTGGGTACCCCAGTCCATTGCGGAACAGTCCGGAGTGGACGAAACGGCGGGCGTGTTGGAGATCGGCCCCGGCATCGGCCCGCTGACCCAGCAGCTGTGTCCCCGCGCCGGGAAGGTCTGCGCGGTGGAGGTGGACGAGCGCCTGAAACCCATTCTGGACGTCACCGTGGGGAATTTTTCCAATCTGGAAATTCTCTGGGGTGACGTGCTGAAGCAGGACATCCCCGCGCTGGTGAAGGAGAAGTTCGGCGCCCTGCGCCCCATGGCCTGCGCCAACCTCCCCTATTACATCACCTCCCCCATTCTCACGGCGCTGCTGGAAGCGGAGTGCTTCCAGTCCGTCACCGTCATGGTGCAGAAGGAAGTGGCGCAGCGCATCGCGGCAAAGCCCGGCACCCCGGATTACAGCGCGTTCACCGTGTTCTGCCAGTATTACGCCGAGCCGGAGCTTCTGTTCGACGTGCCCGCCCATTGCTTCCTCCCCCAGCCAAAGGTCACCTCGGCGGTCATTACCCTGCGCACCCGGCAGGAGCGCCCGTGGGACATTGCCGATGAAGCCGTGTTTTTCCGCGCCGTCCGCGCCAGCTTCGCCATGCGGCGCAAAAAGCTGTCCAACGGTCTTTCCTCCGGCTTCCCGGAGCTGGGAAAGGCAGGCGCGGAAGCGGTGATCGCGGCGGCAGGCTTCGATGCCAACGTGCGGGGCGAAACTCTGGGCATCCCGGAATTTGCCCGGATCGCCAACGAGATCGTCCGCCGAAAAGAGGAAAACCGGGCATGATGGAATTTCTGTTTCTCGACCTGGACGACACCATTCTGAATTTCCACAAGGCCGAGCGCATCGCCCTGAGCAAAACCCTCCGGGAGTTCGGCGTGGAGCCTACTGAGGACGTCCTTGCATTGTACCACAGAATCAACCGCTGGCACTGGGAGCAGCTGGAACAGGGCAAGCTGACCCGGGAAGAGGTGCAGGTCGGCCGGTTCGCGGCGCTGCTCCGGGAGCTGGGCGTATCGGCGGACGCGGTGCGATGTACCCGCAGCTACGAAGGCAATCTCGCTGTCGGACACTATTTTCTCCCCGGCGCTGAGGAAGCGGTAGCCAGCCTGAGCCAAAAATACCGTTTATTTCTCGCCAGCAACGGCACTGCATCCGTTCAGGCAGGCAGACTGACCAGCGCCAACCTGTACCGCTTCTTTGAGACGGTCTTCATCTCTCAGGAGCTGGGCTTCAACAAGCCCGCGAAAGAATTTTTTGACGCCTGCTTCGCCCGTATCCCGGACTTTGACCCCAAGAAGGCCGTCATGGTGGGCGACAGCCTGACCTCCGACATTCTGGGCGGAAAAAACGCGGGCATCACCACGGTGTGGGTCAATCCCGAGCGCCGTCTCCCCCACCCCGAGATCGTTCCCGACTACGAGATCGAATCCCTCGCCCAGCTGGAAGCGCTTCTGGAAACAATGTAGCATAAAGGGTATGCGCCAGACGGTGCATACCCTTTTCGCTTATTTTATTGTCTGTGACCCGATGTTCCCGTGAGCTTGCCCCGTGGGGCGCGGCTGTAGTGGTGCTGTACCCCCACCCGGCTGCCGTCCTGCTGGAGAAAGATCTGCTCGATCAGCAGCAGCGGCGTTCCCTCCGGGCACTCCAGCGCCCGCGCCGGTTCTCCCTCCGCCGCGACGGCCGTGACCGTGATCTGGGAATACACCGAAAACGAGGACAGCTTGGCAAAGGTCAGATCCGGCAGCACGGCGTATCGGATCTCGCTTTCCACGGAAGGGTACGCCCGGGCATAGGGTACGAATTTGACATCGTATGCCACCGGCTGCCCCTCCCCGTCCCGGGATATCTGGGAGAATTCAATGACCTTCCGGTTCGCAGGAATGTCCAGCAGCTCCTGCAGCCGCTCGTCCGGCAGGATGCCGTGGATGTCCCGGTATTGCAGCTCCGTCCCCTCCAGTTCCTCGGACAGGGACAGAACCATATCGTTGTGATTTGGCTGGCTGACAAAATAGCCGATCTTGGGGCGGGAGAAGATCAGTCCCTCATTTTCCAGCTGCTGCAGCCCCCGGCGCACGGTCTCCCGGCTGGCGCCGAATTCCTGACACAGATGGCTCTCCGACGGCAGCAGGTCTCCGGGGCGGTACTGCCCCGTGAAGATCTGGGTCCGCAGAGACGCATGGACGACGGCATAGACCGGCGTCTGCTCACTTGGCTGCTTCTTTCCCATCCACTACCTCCTTGCAGAATCGCACGGTTCGGTTGCTGTCGTAAGCCCAGCCGTCGGCCCCCACGTGATGCATCAGATACTCGCTGGTGCACAGGCCGCCGATCAGCACCTTCACCTGATCCCGAAGTCCCGCGTCCGTCAATGCCTGAATGGTCTGGACCATAGCCTCCTGCGCGGTGGTCAGCACGCCGCTGAGCAGCACCACATCCGGGTGATAGTTCCGAACCGCATGGACGAACCGCTCCGGCTTGACGTCGATGCCTAAGTCCACCACGTCGAACCGCTCCGCCCGAAGCAGGCTGACGATGATGTCCTTTCCGATGTCGTGGATATCCCCCGCCACCACGCCGATGACCACCTTCCCCAGAGGCCGGGGCGCGCCGCCGGAACGCAGAGGCTCCCGCTCGTTCAGGGCGCTGCGGTAGATCATACCGGAGACGATCAGGTCGGCAATGAAATAGTCTCCCCGCTCAAAGCGGGTGCCCACGGCGCTGATGCCGGTGTTCAGGCACTGCTGAATTTCCTCAAAGGAGTGTCCCTCCGCCGCCATCTGCCGGACGGTGGCGATCACCAGATCTTCATTCAGATCGGCCATTGCCTCAATAAGCTGTCTGTTCAGATCCATGCTGTTCCCTTTCTTTGTGTCGGTTTCGTTAATCATTTTCCAAGGTATGCAATGATCGGTTCGATGTACTTTTTATCCGTCCAATCGCACTTATCTTCCCCTGCGGCCATCAGCGCCTTTTCCCATACTTCATAATCAGCGGGGTCTTTCTTGGAAACGGCCTTTCTGAGTAAATTGCATAATGTTCTGTCCTTGAGCGACATTGCGTCCATATCCCACGCGCCGCGGCAATAAAAGACGGGAATATCAGATAACATGTCCTTCATGTTATGCTCTCTGCACTGCTGGAACGCGCTTTCTTCATAAGGCGACGCGCCGCAGCAGAATACGAGAATCTTTTTCCCCGTTAATTTACCGATGTTCCTTTTCAGGAAGGACAACCCGGCAATGCCGGAAGCATATATCCCGCCTCCCAGAATGATCGTATCGTACTTCTCAATTTCCTTAATATCCGCTTTCTTTGTCTCCATGCACGGATATCCCGTTTCTTCAGCAAGCCAGTCGGCATATTTCTTCGCGGCGCCGTATTTCGATTGATACAGAATTACCCCATCCATAAACGCTCCTCCCAAAATCCTGATTTGACAGTCTGGCGCATTAAACTGTCAGATTCTATTACAATTCAGTAGTATACAACATTTTCCGGCATTTTGAAACTGGTTTTGGAATAAAAATAATGAAATATTTCACACGCGGACAGGGGGAAAAAGCGTCCGCTCAGCAAAGTAACCATTTCCCGGGGAATGAAATTGTGGGAATTGTAGATTTTCGCCATATTCATTGACATGGGCTTCCGCATGTACTATAATTTGTCTAGACAAGTTGAAGATACATGAAGCATGCAGAAAATTCTCCGGAAAGGACGTGGATCATCATGATCATTATTGGCGAAAAAATCAACGATGCCATTCCCTCCATCAAAAAAGCCATTGCCGAACACGACGAGGCCTTGATTGTGGAGCGGACGCTGGCACAGGCGAACGCCGGGGCAGATTTCTTAGACTGCGCCCCCAGCACCGCCACGGACATCGAGTATGAGACCATGGTCTGGCTCATCGGGCTGATGCAGGGTGTGACCCAGACGCCGCTGTGCATCGACAGCCCCAACGCAAAGCTCCTGGCGCGGATTCTGGAAGAGGGCCACGTTGCCCGCCCCGGCATGGTAAACTCCGTCAACGAAGAGGGTGACAAGTGCGAGACCATCTTCCCCCTGATCGCGGGGACCCCGTGGCACGTGGTGGGTCTGACCTGTGACCGGGACGGCATCCCCGCCGACCCGGAGAAGAAAATCGACATCGCCAAACGGATCATCGACAAGGCGGACAAGTACGGCGTGGCGCTGAACCAGCTGCACATCGACCCCTGCGTCATGGCCATCGCCACCATGCCCACCTCCATGAAGGATTTCGAGCGCTGCATCCGGGGCATCCACGAGTACGCTCCCACCGTCAAGGTCACGGGCGCGATCTCCAACATTTCCTTTGACATGCCCGCAAGAAAGTATGTCAATATGAATTGCATGGCCTACGCCATTGCGGCGGGGCTGGACAGCGCCATTATGGATCCCTGCAACATGGACATGATCGGCACCATCTACGCCTGCGAAGCTCTGACCATGAAGGACAAGGGCGGCAGAAAATATAACCGGGCTTACCGTCAGGGCAGGTTCGGTGTAAAGAAATAAAGGGGGAAACGCAATGATCGACTACGAAGAACTGGCCGAGGCCATGGGCGATCTGGACGAGGATACCGTCAAGGAGCTTCTCCCTTATCATTATCGCCTACTTTTTCCTGACCCTTCTGGTCTCCTTCCTGTGCCGCCGCAGGAATGCGGAACTTCAGCGGCTTCTGGTCGCCCCCCAGCAGCTGGGGCTTGTGCTTACCGTGCCGCTGATCTTCTCGGGGCTGTTCGGCGGTTCTACCATCACCGGCACTGTGGCTTCGGCCTTTGCAGGAGGCGTCAGCTCCGCATGGTATCTTCTCGGCACCGCCGTTGGATGCCTGCTGTTCCTCCTGCTGGTCTTCCGGTTTTACCGGGCAGTGGCCGTGGTGAAGCACTCCGGCTCCATTCCCGATGCCTTTGCCTACCGCTTTGACGAGCGGACGCGGGTATTGATGGTTCTGGTCATTGTCATCACCAATTCCATCGCTCTGTCCACCATCCCCCTGTCCACCGCCGCCATTATTTCCAAGATTACCGGGCTGTCCTCTGATGCGGCGGGCTGACTGTGCTGCATCGTGCTGATCGTCATGGCTCTGCTCAGCGGCCTGAAGGGCGTGGCAGCCATGAATATGATCCATACCTTCTTCATGTTCCTGGGGCTGGTCGTTATGCTGGTACCCAGCCTTCGCTCCGCCGGGGGCTTTGCGGGACTGTCCGCTGCCTTGCCGGAAAGCTATTTTAGCTTCGGCTCCGGGGGCTTCTGGTCTGTCGCCGCCGTGCTTCTGGGTGCGGTTCTCGCCATTATGACGAGTCCTCTGGCCTTTATGTCTGTGGTGTCGTCCACCAAGCCCAAAATTGCCAAAAACGCGCTGCGCATCTGCGCCGTGCTGATTTTACCCTTCGCCGCGTGTCTGGTTCTCATCGGCATGTGCTGCCGGGTCATCGTCCCGGAGGGCAGCGCCAACGCCGTGCTTTTCGATGTTGCCCAGTCCTTCAACCCCGCCTGCTATGTGCTGATCGGTATGTCCGTGCTGGCGGCCACCTTCTCCACCGCCCCGGCCTCCCTGCTGAGCATCATCACCACTCTGAACAACGACATTTACTGCAAGCTCCGGAAAAACGCTTCCCAGAGGGAGCAGAAGATTTTCGTGAACGCAGGCGTCGTGGTCTGGACGGTCATCTGGATCATGATCGGCAAAAACGCCGCCTCCATTCTGGGGCAGCTCACCGGCGCCACCCAGATCAAATCCGTTGCCAGCGTGATTCTTCTGATCTCCCTGTACTGGAAGCGGGTCGACCGGAACAGCGGCTTCTATTCTCTGCTCACGGGCAGCGTCGTCGCCATGGGCTGGCACCTGGCCGGGAATCCCTTCGGCATCCAGCCATTGTGGCCGTCTCTGGCCATTTCTCTGGTTCTGCTGGTGATCCTGACGCTTCTGGCTCCTGCCCCCGTCTCCGAAAGCAGCCAAGCGATGGACGCCATTTTCAAGGAATACGACGCCCTCCCGGCGGAGAAAAAATAACCATTTCCCCTAAAAAATACATCTTCCGCTGCTTTTCGCAGCGGAAGAATTTTTTATTTTCCCGCAACCGGGGGCAAAAGCACGTCCGCGTCGGTGATGACCGTGTTTTCGGGGATGCAGATGAACCGCCCCGCGTCCCAAGGGCCTGCCAGCAGGGTTTCCAGATACCGGCTGTCTCCGGGAACGACCTGGTGGGTCAGATGGAGCTGTTCGGCCAGCGCCTGCGTTCTGGGCAAAATCGACTCCACCGGGTAAGCCCCGGTGTCGATGACATTCAGGGAATCAAAATTCCGGTACATCAGCCGGATGATCGTCTCCGCCCGCTTGAGGGGATAGACCCGCCGGATGCGCTCCAGCTCCCGCTCCATGCTCCGGCTGCTGCTGAGCCAGCTCTCCGTCAGGAAAATGCCGAAGCCCCCCCGCAGCGCGGCGTAGCGCTGCTCCATGGAGCCCATGAGCAGGGACAGACAATCATCCACCCGGGGCAAAATCAGCTGAAAGTTTCCCGTGCGCAGCCCCACCATCGCGCCGCCGCAGGTGCCGAAGGCCATCAGCACCCGGTCCGCGTCCTGAATGCCGTCCAGCTCCCGCTGAATAGCCTCCCGCAGCCGGTTCGGCACATCGTGATTGTTGTCCGTCAGAATGTGAAGGGGGTAGGAGATTTCTTTGCGCGCCATGGCGAGACGGACTTCCTTTTCCAGCGACGCGCAGCACAAAATCACCGTCTTCATGGGCAGAACCGCATACTTTTGGCGAAGGTTCGCTGGAACTCCGGCAGCGCCGCCAGTTCCAGAAATTCCGCTCTGTCGGCAATGGTCTGCGCCCGCTGCAATTCTGCCCCGGAGCAGGCCACCCGCCGTGCGCCGCTGCCCGCCGCGTTGCCGATCGCCTGAATGCGATCCAGCAGCTGCGGCGGCAGAAGTCCGATCCGGCAGGCACTTTCCGGACGGATGAAGCTGCCGAAAGCACCGGCAAGCAAGACCCGCTCAATGGTCTCCACCCCGCCGCCCAGCTGCGCCGCCATCAGTTCGATGCCGGACGCGATGGCGCCCTTGGCCATTTGCAGCTGACGGATGTCGTCCTGCGTCAGATAAACGCTGTCCGTCAGGCGGAAACACCGCTGCCCCTCCGTCTCGAAAATCCGGTCGCCCAGAGGAAGCGCCGTCCCCGGCTCGGCCAGCCTTCCCCGGGCGTTTACCACGCCCGCATCCAGCAGTACCGCGGCAATGTCAATCAGGCCGGAGCCGCAGATGCCAGCGGCCTCCCCGCCGCCGATCACGGACAGGGACAGCGTATTTCCCGCCAGTGCGGCGTGGTCAATGGCCCCCGGCTCTCCCCGCATACCGAAGCGGATTTTCGCGCCCTCCAGCGCGGGACCGGCGGCGGTGGCACAGGCGATCATCCGTTCCCGGTTCCCCAGAACCATCTCCCCGTTGGTGCCGATGTCCACCAGCAGTGTACGCTTCTCCTCCCGGTCGAGGCCAGAAGCCAGAACGCACCCCACCGTATCCGCCCCCACATAGCCGGAAATATCCGGCACGGTGACGAGCGCCGCGTGGGGGCAGCAGGGGAAAATGTCTCCCGTCTCCCCGACCTCAGCTTTGGTCAGCACCGGGGCAAAGGGAATTTTTGCCAGATTTTCCGGCATAATTCCCAGAAACAGCTGCTGCATACAGGGATTCCCCACCACGCTGATAACGCCCACCGTTTCCGGCCGCACCCCGGCCTGACGGCAGGCGTCCCCCAGCAGGGACCCCATCTGCTCCCGGATGAGCCGGGTCTGGGCTTCCATCTCCCCCGCCAGCGCCCGCTGGATGCGGCTGATGACATCCGCGCCGTAGCTCTGCTGGGGATTCACGGCAGAGGCCGCCGCCAGAAGATGGCCGGTTCCCGCTTCCAGAAGGTAGCACACCACGGTGGTAGTCCCGATGTCGAAAGCCGCCATTGCCCCATCCCGCAGGGGCTGGAGTTCTACCTCTGCCCCGTAACCGTCAGTGAGTATCCGGGCGTGGGTCTTGGCTGCGGTTACGTGGACGGTCACGTCCCCTGAAACCGTATAGCCGCAGGCAAGCACCGGCTTTCCGCCGATCAGGACGGTGCATTTCCCGCACTTTCCGTTGCCCCCGCAGGGCGCTTCCGGCGCAAGGTTCGCGCTTCGCAGCAAAGTAAGCAGGTTCTCTCCCGGCTGGGCGGAAAGCTTCCTCCCGGCGGGCAGAACGGTAACAGTACAGGTCATAAAAGCCCTCCCTGCCTGAATTCCGGCCTTCTGCGCCGGGGTTCAGGCAAATTGCTGAATGTAATAAAAAATTCGTTAAAACGTATTTTTCATTGCAGAAAATCAGAATTATCCACAAATATCGCAATAATTTTACCGCATTTCCCCGTCCATGTAAAGGCAGCGGCCATTGGCATTCCGCACAAAATTTATGCCAAAATTTCTACATGAAAGGCGGCTGCCAGTTGGCAGCCGCCCTCGATATTACAGGATTATCGCGCCGCGATCTCCGCGACCATTTTCTGATAGGCTTCTTCCGTAATTTTGTACTTTTTGCGGATCAGAACATAGGCACACGTCAGCGCCAGAACCGGAATGACCACCATGCCGATTCTCAGCAGCAGCGTCTGCCGGGGCTGCACCTGCGCCGTGAAAGCGTTGGCCTTCTCCAACGCCTGGGCGCTGGTCATGCCGCCCTTTCCCACTTCAATTTCCAGCCCCGAGATGTTCTGGCTGACGGTGTAAATGCCGCTGATAATGAGCACCAGCGCGGAAATTCCCTGATTCACCGCCCCCGCCAGCTTGACGGAGAAGGAACGGATCGCGGAAATGACACTGTCGTGGCGCTCCCCGAAGCGAAGCTCGTCGTACTCGATGGTATTGTTGAGCATCACGATCACCGCCAGATTGTATAGCCCCTGGAAGAAGAAAATAACGAACCCGATGGCGTTCAGCAGCACCACGTTTTTGGGCAGAACATAGCCGAAGCCCATCAACATCCCGTAGCCCACAGCGATGGCCGCCATGCAGATTTTCAGGATGGTCATGCGGTGCATCCGGCTGGAAATGAAGGCATACAGCGCCTGCGAAAACAGCGTCCCCAGCCCGTACATCACCGTGAACAGAAAAATCAGGTCGCCGCTGTCGGCATAGCCGAATTCAAAATAGAAGAAATTCACGCCGAAGATAATCAGCAGTCCGTTCCCGATATTGAACAGCAGGGACGCAATGCCGATGGGCACCAGCTGATCGTTCCGCATAAAGATGGTGAACATCTTCCGAAGCGTCACCTTCTCCGCATCGTCCCTGCGGGGCGCTTCCCGAACCCCCAGAACCACTAAAGTCTGGAACGCGATAAACGCCAGCGCGACGATCAGCGCCGTCACCCGGTAGGCCTGAATCGCGTTTCCCGCCACCACCGTGGGCACGATCCCCGCCACCGCGAACTGGCCGACGCAGATGAATACGCTCATCAGCGTCACCAGCGTGTCCCGCTCTTTGGGGTCGCTGCTCAGGCTGGGGAGCATTCCCCAGTAGGCGATGTCGTTCATGGTGTAGGTCATGCCCCAGAGAAGATACCCTGTGGCAAAAAAGGCGACAAAGCCCCAGCCCTGCGGCCGCAGGGTAAAGAGCGCCACGATCACCAGCGCGTTCAGAACCGCGCCGACGATGATCCACGGCTTGAATTTCCCGCTTTTGAAGTGGGTGTTCTCGATGATAATGCCCATCAGCGCGTCGTTGACCGCGTCCCAGATCAGGCAGACCACGATGGCCGCGGAAATCACGCCGAACTGGGCGACGGTCAGCTTCATGGTGTACTGGACGTAAGTGAGCAGATACATGCTCACCAGCGCGTAGGCGGCGTCCCGCCCCGTCGCGCCGATGCAGTAGCACCATTTTGTTCTCTTATCCAAACTGTTTTTCATCCGCATTATCCCCTTATCAGCTTCCACAGTGCCTTGCCACGATGGCCGTTCGCCTGCAAAACCATGGCTTCCGCCACCCGCATGGGCAGCATTCCGCCGCTCTGGCACACCACGCTGTCGATCATGCCGTTTTCCATGCCCATCAGGACCATAACGACCTGCGGATCATCGTGGGGGATGCCCTTGAACATGGAATACACCAGCGGCCGCGCCGCCTTGCGCACCGTTCTTGCCAGAGGCGACGCTTCCGCCAGCTGGTTCAGGGAGTCATACAGGCTGTATTCCCCCGGCTTCCGGTCGTCAAAGTGGCTGAGGGGCTTCCCGTAAAGCGCCGCGAACTGCTCCCGGGTCACGCCGTGCAGATCTTTCTGGAAGTAGTCGGAAAGTCTCTCCCGGTCATTGCGCGTACAGGCTTCGCCCTGCACTGTTACCGTCTGCGCCAGACGGATATCCTGCACAGAGCTTCCGATAAGCATCCGGTATGTACCGCCGATCATCCGGAACCGGCCTTCGTCGAACATGGAGAAGCTTCTTTCGTCCAGCTCCATCGTGACGCGCTTCGTCTCGCCGGGCGCCAGCATGACCTTTTGGAAGCCTTTCAGCTCCTTCTTTGCCCGCAGATAATCGGCGGACGGATTTTCCACGTACAGCTCCACGATCTCCGCCCCCGCCGCGCTGCCGGTGTTGGTCACGTTCAGAGAAACTTGCAGCCTTCCGCTCTCGTAGGTTTCGCTGCTCAGTTTCAAATTGTCGTAAGCAAAGGTCGTATAGCTCAGCCCAAAGCCAAAGGGGAACCGCACCGGAATCCCAAAGCTGTCATAGTACCGGTACCCCACGTAGATGCTCTCCCGGTATTCGATGTCGTCGCTGCCGGTGGCAAAAAATCCATGGCATGGCGTGTCCTCCACCGCGTAAGGCCAGGATTCCGCCAGCTTTCCGCTGGGATTCACCCGACCCGTCAGCAGCTCGCCGCAGGCTTCCCCAACAGCCTCGCCGCCGAGGTACATCTGTAAAATGCCCCGCACCCTGTTCTCAAAGGCCATGTCATAGGGTGCGCCGCTGAAGGACACCACCGCCACATTGGGACTCACTTCGCAGATTTTGTTCAGCAGATGCAGCTGGTTTGCGGGCATGGCAAGGCTTTCCCGGTCGTAGCCCTCCCCCTCGTACTGGTCGGTCAGGCCGCCGAAAAACAGAACCGTTTTCTGCCCCGCGGCCAGAGCCAGCGCCTGTTCCTCCAATTCCCGGTTTTCCTCGTCTTTCAGAGAATATCCGGGCGCGTAAGTGACCGTCACCCCCAGCTTCCGCAGGGCGTCCAGCGCATTGGGGAAGCTGGCCGTGTTGATATGGCTGCTGCCGCCGCCCTGAAAACGCATCTGCTCCGCCAGAGCGCCGATGACCACCACGTCCGCATCCTGAGAAATCGGGAGTATCCCGTCGTTTTTCAACAGGACGGCGCTTTCGCAGGCAAGCTGCTTTGCAATCTCGTGGGCGTCCGACGTATCCTTTTTCGCTCTGTTGCCCGGCGCGTACTTTTTCACCAGTTTTTCGATTCTTCCGGCGGCCTTGGCGATATCTTCCTCTGAGATTTCCCCCGCCTTGAGCGCCGCTTTCAGCTTCCGGGCATGGATTCCGTGACTGTCCGGCATTTCCAGGTCCATACCCGCCTTCACGGCTTTCGCCAAGTCCGCGCAGGCGCCCCAGTCGGAAATGACCACCCCGTCAAAGCCCCATTCCTCCCGGAGAATTTCCGTGAGCAGGTGGCGGTTTTCACAGGCATAATACCCGTTCAGGCGGTTGTAGGACGCCATAACCGTGGCGGGGCGTGCCGTTTTCACCACATATTCAAAGGCGCTGAGATAAATCTCCCGCAGGGCGCGTTCATCGATCTGGCTGTTGGCGGTCTGTCGGTTTGTCTCCTGATTGTTGGCCGCAAAATGCTTGAGGGAGACCGCCACGTCTTCGCCCTGGGCGGCGCTGACATAGGCCGCGCCCAGCCGTCCGGCCAGAAAGGGGTCTTCGCTGAAATACTCAAAATTCCTGCCGCACAGGGGGGAACGCTTCATGTTGATGCCCGGCCCCAGCAGCACGGCAACGTCCGCGTTCCATGCTTCCTTCGCAACCGCCCTGCCCAGCCGCTCCGCCGCGGTCACATCCCACGAACAGGCTAAGGCGCTGGCCGTGGGATAGCAGGTGGACACCAGACTGACGTTGTTCTGGCGCTCCTTTTCCTCCTGCTTGCGCAGGCCGTGGGGGCCGTCGGACAGATGAACGGAGGGCAAGTCCTCCGTTTCCTGGGTGTGCCACATGCCGTTTCCTGTCAGAAGCTTGATTTTCTCGTGGATATTGCTCTTTTCCATGAAAGTCCCTCCTTCAAATTGTCGTCCTTACTGATATCATCATACCACACTCAGGAACCCGCCGCAAGGGTTCCCGGAATCTCTCCGGTGTTTTTCACCGAAAAAACACCGCTCCGTTCAAATTGCGCAAATTTTTCGTTTTCCCTCTTGACTCTCCCCCAACGTCATAGTTTATACTGTTTTCATCGGGAGGGATGGAAATGAAAACCGTCAAGGAAGTCAGCCGTATCACCGGCGTGAGTGTGCGCACGCTCCACCATTATGACGCCATCGGCCTGCTGAAGCCAACCGCGGTGACGGAAGCGGGCTATCGACTGTATGACGACGCGGCGCTGAAGCGGATGCAGTCTATCCTGCTTTTCCGGGAGCTGCAATTCCCGCTGAAGGACATCAAGCGGATTCTGGATGCCCCGGATTTTGACCCTATGACCGCCCTCGCCCAGCAGGTGCGGCTGCTGGAAATGCAGCGGGAACATCTGGAGCAGCTCATTTCCCACGCCCGGGAAATTCAACAAACAGGAGTGTTTTCTATGGACTTTTCCAAATTTGATACCAGTGAGATCGAAAAATACACAGCGGAGGCCAAGCAGAAGTGGGGCAAAACTCCGGCATGGCAGGAGTTTGAGAAGAAAAACGTCACGCCCCGGCAGGCGCAGGAGAGCGCCGACGATCTGATGGACATTTTTGCCCGTTTCGGCACCATCCGGGGCACCTCTCCCGCTTCCGAGGGCGCACAGGCGCTGGTCGCCAAGCTGCAAACCTTCATCACGAACCACTATTACACCTGCACCAAGGAAATTCTGCAAAGTCTGGGGCAGATGTACATTGCCGGTGACAGCATGACGGAAAACATCGACGCCGCCGGGGGCGCCGGAACGGCGCAGTTCGCCCACGCGGCAATCACGGAATTCTGCAAATAAACGGTTAAGCGTCTGCGGTCAATGATCGCAGACGCTTCGTTTCACTTTAATGCCTGTATCCGCCGGGTCAGCGCTTCCGCAAAGCGTCCGATGTGTACCCCGTCAATCAGCCGGTGGTTGACCTCCACGGAAATTCCCAGATACACCCGGTCGTTTTCCAAAATATACTTCCCCCAGCAGATTCTGGGAATGGAATCGTCTCTGGCGTTTGGGGCCAATAACTCCCGTTCGTTGGTCACGGCGGTGACGTCCATCCACGGCAGACAGGAGAAATAAATCAGATCGTCCGCCTGCCCCGCCATGTCGATGAAACAATCCTGCTTGCCGCTGACCTCTCTGGCTCTCTCGCAGAATTCGGCGATTGATCCCTCACAGGGCATGGTCACGATATGAAACAGCTCGCTTCCTTTTTTGAGATCGGTAAAGCTGGGCTTCTGCTCCCCCAGCTCCACGACGTTTTCTCCCCGTATCCGGCAGGCAAAGGCCGGTACGTCCTGCAATGCCTTGCAGCAAAGATAAATCAGGCCATAATAAAAGGAAATCTTCCGCTCCCTGCAATAATTCCGAAGCTCCGTCACGTCCTGGCGGAATGTGACGGCGTAAAACGGGTTGGAAATTCCGCTGAAAAAGTTAGGGTCTATCTGAAAACCGGAAATATGACCAACAGCGAGGGATTTTTCGTCTGATGAAGCCATTTTTCCGCAGAAATACTTTGTGTATTGCAAGGGAAAATGGTGCACAGCAGACGGAAAAGACCCGCTGTTTGGGCGTGTTGACGGTTTTCAGATAGACCCTAAATATCTCCCGTCTCGGCCATGCGGCCTTGTCAATGATACGATCCATAATGTCTCCCTTTGCCCTCTTTGGGGCACACCTGAAAAATAAACACATTTTACCGCAAAAGCGGTCTATCCAATCTTGCTGTGTTATGGTATAATCATATCATGAATTACGGCGGCATTGCAAGCCGCCCGGAATACCAACAGAAATGAGGACGGCTGCTATGGAAAAAAAGCTGTATAAATCCAACCAGAATAAAATGCTCGACGGCGTTTGCGGCGGTATCGCCGAATACTTCGGCATCGACCCCACCGTGGTACGCCTGATCTGGGCGCTGTTCAGCCTGATGGGCGGCTGCGGTATCCTGGCGTACATCATCGCCGCCGTCATCATTCCCCGCAATCCGGTCTGCTGACGGGGCAGGATACGTCTAATCCCAGATGCTCAGCTGTCCGCCGTCGTCCTTCTCTTCAAATGCCGACAGATAGCGGAATATCTGGTCATTGTCGTGGACGATCCCGTATTTTTCGCACTTTCGGTGGAAGAGCCGCATCAGCTTCTGGCTGTTTCCGCTCTCTATCATATATTGGTCGCCGTAGGTGCGGATGTACTGTTCTTTCAGCCCCGGAAACAGCCGGTCTAACTGTTCATAAAAATACTCCCGGTTCCCCTCCCGGAGCGTCAGGCCCATGCCGAAGCAGATGACCCCGTAGGCCTTTGCTTCCGCGCACATATCCAGAATGCCGGAAATATTTTCCTCCGTATCGTTGATAAACGGCAGAACCGGCGACAGCCACACAACGGTCGGTATCCCGCAATCCCGCAGCGTTTTCAGCACTTCAAAGCGCTCTTCCGTGGTGCTGACATTCGGCTCGATTTTCCTGCACAGGTCTTCGTCGAAAGTCGTCAGGGTCATTTGCACGACGCACTTTGTCTTTTCGTTTATTTTCTGCAAAAGGTCTAAATCCCTCAGGATTCGATTGGATTTGGTAATGACCGTGAATCCGAAGCCGTATTCAGATACCAGCTCCAACGCCTTTCGGACGTTTCCCAGCTTCATTTCCAGCGGGATGTAGGGGTCGGTCATGGAGCCTGTGCCGATCATGCACTTTTTCCGCTTACGGGTCAGGGCGTCCTTCAGCAATTCGATGGCGTTTTCCTTGACCTCGATATCCTCAAAGGCGTGCTCCATGTGATAGCAATTGCTTCTGGAATCACAGTAAATGCACCCGTGAGAGCAGCCGCGATACAGATTCATCCCGTTTTTCGCGGACAATATTCCCTTTGCTTTCACGAAATGCATGATGTGTCCCCCCTGCCCCGGCGCGGCGTGCGCGGTTAATTTCTCTGTTCTCCCCATTATGCAGCTATGCGGTGGGCAAACCGCTTCTGCCTGAATGGGGTGATTTTTTGTCCCCATTTACAGGGAAAAGGCAGACACCACGGCGGTTTCCCCATGTCTGCCTTTATCTTATCTCTTTCCGCCGCCAGTGTCAACCGGCGAGTCGGAGCATACGCCCCGAAACGGATAAGCGATAAGGTGAAATCCCGCTTGCAAATTCTTTTCGGAAAGGATATACTAGAGAAAAACGCGTCCGCATTTTCAAGCGGACGCTTCGCCGAAAAGCTGCATTTTCTCAGAAAAGAGGAATATCCCATGAATTCTGCCTTTGATACATACTTTACGGGTCTAAAAAATAAGAAAATCGCGGTGCTGGGACTGGGCGTCAGCAACCGGCCGCTGGTTCGGCTTCTGCTGGAATACGGCTGTGACGTGGTGGGCTGTGACCGGACGCCCCGGGAAAAGATGGACGCCGAGGTTCTGGAGCTGGAAGCCATGGGCTGCAGGCTCCATGTAGGCGACGGCTATCTGGACGACGTGGAGGCGGATATCCTGTTTCGCACGCCGGGGATGCACCCCAATAACCCCGCCATCGAAACGCTCCGCAGCCGGGGCGCGGAGGTGACCTCCGAAATGGAAGCGTTCTTCGAGGTCTGCCCCTGCCCGATCATTGGCGTCACCGGCTCCGACGGCAAGACGACCACCACCACGCTGATCTCCGAAATGCTGAAAGCGGAAGGGAAAACCGTCTGGCTGGGGGGCAACATCGGCACGCCCCTGCTCCCACTTGTGCGGCAGATGCAGGAAGCGGACATTGCCGTGGTGGAGCTTAGCTCCTTCCAGCTCATGGACATGAAGCGCAGCCCCCAGCGGGCGGTGGTCACCAACCTCGCGCCCAACCATCTGGACATCCACAAGGATATGCAGGAATATGTGGACGCGAAAAAGAACATTTTCCGCTATCAGGACGGAAGCGGCCTTCTGGTGCTGAACGCCGACAACGACATCACCGCCGCCTTCCGGGGCAACGGCACCACCCGGTTCTTCTCCCGCAAGGGCATGGCCTACGTCTGCATCGAAGACGGCGTTATCTGCCGGAACGGGGAACCGATTCTTCCCGCCAAGGACATTCTCATTCCCGGCGTCCACAACATAGAGAATTATATGGCCGCCACCGCCGTGGTGGAGGGGCTGGTGTCCGACGAGACCATCCGCCATGTCGCCAAAACCTTCGGCGGCGTGGAGCATCGCATTGAGCTGGTGCGGGTGAAGGACGGCGTGCGGTTCTACAACGATTCCATTGCTTCCAGCCCCAGCCGCACCATTGCGGGTCTGCACAGCTTCCCGGAAAAAGTGATTTTAATTGCCGGCGGCTACGACAAGCACATCCCCTATGACGTGCTTGGGCCGGAGATCTGCGCCCACGTGAAAAAGCTGTATCTCGGCGGCGCGACCGGTCAGAAGATACGGGAAGCGGTGGAACGCTGCCCGGAATATGACCCGAAGGCCCTGGAGATCGTGGACTGCGGCAGCTTTGAGCCTGCCGTCCGTGCGGCGGCCGCCGCCGCGGAGCCGGGAGACGTGGTGCTGATGAGCCCCGCCAGCGCCGCTTTTGACCAGTTCAAGAACTTCATGGTGCGGGGCGCGTTCTTCAAAAAACTCATAAAGGAGCTGTAAGCGTGGATATTACCAAAGTGACCCGCCCGGCGCGGAAGCTGCTGAAGCTGCAATACTGCGGCGCGGTGATCGTGGCCGCAGGCACGGCCTCCCGTATGGGGGGGATCGACAAGGTCATGGCCCCGCTGGGCGGCGAACCCATGATTGCCCGGACAGTGCGGGCATTTCAGGACTGCGACGCCATTTCGGAGATCGTCATCGTCACCCGGGAAGATCTGATCCTGCCCATTACGGGGCTTTGCAAAACCATGGACAAAGTCACCGCTGTTGTCGCCGGAGGAAAAACCCGGCAGGAGTCGGTGAATCTGGGTCTGAACGCCCTTTCGGATAAGGTCAAGCTTGCCGCCGTCCATGACGGGGCAAGACCGCTGGCCTCCTGGCAGCTGATCGACCGGGTAGTCCGGGCGGCCAACACCTACGGTGCCGCCGCCCCGGCGGTGAGCGTGAAGGACACCATCAAGGTCGTTGAGGGGAGAATTGTGAAGTCCACCCCCGACCGGGCGTCGCTGTACGCCGTGCAGACCCCTCAGGTGTTCGATTTTGATATTCTCCGTGGCGCGCTGGCCAAGGCAAACGCGGACAATGCCAAGCTCACGGACGACTGCTCCGCCGTGGAGCGGATGGGTTTCTCCGTAAAAATTGTGGAGGGCGACGAACGGAACCTGAAAGTCACCACCCCCCTTGACCTGAAAATCGCGGAGCTTCTGCTGGAGGAACCCAAATGAGGATCGGGCATGGCTACGACGTGCACCGGCTGGTGGAAGGCCGTGACCTGATACTGGGCGGCGTGAAGATCGACTACGAAAAGGGGCTGGACGGCCATTCCGACGCCGATGTGCTGCTCCACGCCGTTTCCGACGCCCTGCTGGGCGCGGCGGGGCTGGGAGATATCGGGCGGCATTTCCCGGACACCGACCCCAAGTACAAGGGTGCGGATTCCCTGCTGCTTCTGAAAAACGTGGCGGAAAAGGTCGCTGCGGCGGGTTATCGGGTGAGCAACATCGACGTGACCATGATCGCCCAGCGGCCGAAGCTGAAGGATTTCATCCCGCAGATGGAGGCAAACATCGCCCTTGCGGTAGGAATTGCCGCTTCTCGGGTAAACGTGAAGGCCACCACGGAGGAAAGGCTGGGCTTCACCGGCACCGGCGAAGGCATGGCCTGCCACGCGGTGTGCCTGTTAGAGGAATAAAGGAAAGCGCGGACACGACCTGTGTCCGCGCTCAAACTATGCAATTTTACCGGTGCAGCGCCTTGCGAATTACGGGAACGATCAGCAGAGCGATGCCGCCGCCAATGAGCGCGGTGATGAGCTGCGGCCAGCTGAAGGTGGCGGGGAGGGCTTTCAGCATCGGCTCCTTCAGCGTGCCGGCCGCCAGCAGAGACGGTGCCATCACGCCGCAGACGACCTTTACCACGATGAGGTACAGCACGGCAAACTTCCCCAGAGCGGCAATGAGCCACGCGGCGATCTGCTGACCGACCTTCCTGCTGTCCGTACCGGCGATCAGCCGCAGCAGGACCACAAACACGGTGTTGCCGACCATGATGGCGGGAAGAACAAGGATCTGCGGCGCGATGCCCAGCAGGTAGGCGAGCACCGGGGAGAGCACGGCCACGACGATGCCGCTGCCCATTCCGGCGGTCAGAACGGTAACGGCCAGCACGGCGTTGACGCAGGAGCCGGTGACAAACTGGCCAAAGCCCTTGGTCAGCGCCTGCAAAGCGACGAGAAGTGCCAGCATAACGGCGGTTTCGGTGATCCAACGTACTTTTTTGTTCATAGTAGATACCTCTTTCCCAATTATTCTTTGGAGATCACGCCGGAGTAAGCGGTTTTGACGCTGACGCCGACCAGGCCTCCGATTTTGCCGGACAGGGCGGCAATGGTATTCTGGGGCGCGTCCACGGCAATGGCGATAACGCTGACGCCCCGCTTGCGGTAGGGGATGCCCATTCGGCCGATGATAAATTCCCCGTACTCATGAAGCAGTGCGTTGAGCCTTTCCACCATTTCCCCGTTTTCCACGATGATGCTCATCACTGCGAGTCTCGTTTCCACATAAAACACCTCCCAACAAAAATTGCCGCACCCTGACGGTACGGCAACAGCAGTAGACCCCGGAAATTTCCGCGGCAAAACACCATATTCGCACCTTTCAGGCAGCCCGAAAGCTTACTGTCAGGATCGTTGTATATAGGATAGCACATGTGAAAGCCTTTGTCCAGCCACGAAAGCGGAAAACCGCGAAAAAAATGGACGTTGGAAAAATGAAAAAAAGCTATTGACAAATTCCGCAGGTATGCTATAATATAGAAGCTGTCCGAACAGCGAACCAAATATGGGGGTATAGCTCAGCTGGGAGAGCGCTTGAATGGCATTCAAGAGGTCAGCGGTTCGATCCCGCTTATCTCCACCAAAAGCTCGAAAGAGTGAAGAAAAAACCTTGAAATCATCTGATTTCAAGGTTTTTTCTTTTTCAAAAGTGGAAAAATCGCAGTATTTGCAAAAGGCACCTGTGCGCTTGATTTTTGATGGAAATTTTGAAAATCAAGAGGTCAGGTACGATGAGGAAAATCAGGATGAATTTTCCCGTGCGGAACGCGGGGCTTCCTCCAAACAGCATCAACCGCTGCACAAGTGGCCCCAAATCCTTTCCCCTGCCGTCAATACAGCGTCTCCTCATTTTCCGCAAACAGCTTGTCGTTTACTCCAAATAAATCCATTCCGTTCAGAATCCCGTAAAGGATAATGGCATCCCGTCTGTCCTTGGGATAAAGCTGGGCAAACCCGCATTGCTTCAAAAGCTCCTGGGTTTCCTCCAGCGACGCGTTCAGGCCAAAGCACAGGCACAAAAGACGGCTGCGGGAGGGATTGCGCCGCCCGGAAAAGACCTGATGCAAATATACTTCGCTCATACCGGATTGCTTGGCAAGCGTCGCTTTGGAAATCCTTCGCTTCTGAAAAAGCCGGTTCAGTAATTCGCAAATGCTGTCCCGGTTGAAGCTGTCCTGATTTTCCGATAAGAATTGGTCGAGACTTGGAGCTTCCATCAGCTCCTGCCGCAGATTATTCGTGTCTTTCATGTTCCACCGCCTTTACAACCGTGTGTTTTCTTTGTATAATCATACTGGTTCAGGCGAGCAAAATCAATATGCGCTTTGCATAGCGTAAGAGGGTGAGCGCGATTTATCCATATTTGTTATCAAGCATCGAAACGGACTATGAAACCGTAAAGACGATCAAACATAGCGAGCGCGGCAGTGTTTCGCTTCTGCAAAACAAACAGAACGGAACACGCTTTATTTTTCGCCATTATCGTGGAAATGGGGAAGTCTACCGGAAGCTGCTGGGGATCTCCTGCCCAAACCTGCCGCAGATTATGGAGACTGCGGAGCGGGACGGTATGGTGGCGGTGCTGGAAGAATACATACAGGGGGATTCTCTTGCCTACCTTTTGGAGGGCGCGCTGTTCTCCCCCGCCGAAGCGCGGAAAATCACCCGGCAGCTGTGCAACGCCCTGTGGGTGCTGCATCAATTGGGCGCGGTGCATCGGGACATCAAGCCGGAAAATGTGATAATCCAGGGCAGCGAGGCGATACTCATCGACTTTGACGCTTCCCGCATTTTCAAAAGCGACACAAACCAGGACACGCAGATTCTGGGAACCACGGGCTATGCCGCGCCGGAGCAATACGGGATTGCCCAGACGGACGAGCGGGCGGACATCTATTCTCTTGGGGTGCTGCTGAATATCATGCTCACGGGAAAGCATCCGTCCAAAGAACTGGCAAGCGGCCGCTTAGGCCGTATCGTGCAAAAATGCACCATGGTAAATCCGGAAAAACGATACAAAAGCGTGCTTTATCTGATGGAGGCGCTTTAAGGAGAGAATAACATGAAAAAATGCAGAAATTGCGGCGCGGACTTGCCGGAGGGCGCTTCCTTTTGCCCCCATTGCGCCCAAAGCCAGATTGAGAGGCAGGAAGTAAAGCCCCCGCGTCTGTGGCGGAAAAAGGCGCTGATTGCGGCTCTGTGCGCGCTTGTGCTGGTGACGGCGGCACTGACGGTGTTCCTGCCTCACCGCCCGAAAACCTACGAGGGCGGCGCGTCCGTCACTTATACCGATCAGGACGGAACGTATGAGCTGCTTGTCGGCACTTTTTTAAACAACATTGAAGACAAGCAGCCGGAGGAAAAACGGACGCTTTCTCTTTCCGTGGACGAAACCTCCTACCTGCCTGCCATGCTTGGCGTTTACCGGAACGGAACGCCGGTAGACCCGGAAGCGTTTCTTGCCAAGGTGGAGCGCTGTACCCTGGAAGCATTCCCCAACGAAAACGGTGCATTGGATATCGCGGAGCCGCGCTATAACGAGATGTTTAGCGCCGCTGTTTTGGAAACGGATGTGGTTTTTACCGGAGCAAGCGGAACAAATGAGCTTGTCTGGACGCTGACAATGAAAAACGGCGATACCATCCGACTAAAGCATACCTTTGAGGTACTGCCCCTTGTGCATGCGGTTTTTACAGCGGAAGATACCCCGCTGAATACCATAGAAGATTTGAAGGCGCTCCTTGACCGCATTGACGGGGAGGTTCCGGCAGACACCGTCGTGGATATTTATTTGCCGCCGGTCACCTACACCGGCGATCTGCACATATCCTCCCGCGCGGTGAATCTCTATGGCTGCTGCGACGGCAGCGGGCGAACCGTGATCAAGGGAAGTCTAACCGTCAGCACCCACGTCCCGGACAAGGTAGTGCTGCATGATCTGGATTTTGTGGGCAACGGCGGCAACGGGCTTACCGCCACGGCATCGACGATGATTGAGAATTGCTCTTTCACGGGCTATGATATCGGCGCGGCCGTGGAAAACGGCGGCATGATCGGCGTGGAAGCCTGTACATTCCGAAATAACAAAATCGGATTTTCCTATGATACATTGAGCTATTCCTTTTCCAAAGACGGATTTCCGGACTGTAGGATTGAGGGCAATGATGTTGGCATTCAATTTGTAAACCTTCCCGGTGCAATGCCGTTGGACTTTTTCGGTACTGTTTTTTCCGGAAACGGAACGGATATTGACAATCCGATCCAGAACCCCATCGACCTGTCAAATGCGATTTTTGAGTAAAACGCGCTGTTTTAAGTTCCATTTCTTTGATTTTACTGCAAAATGCGGGAGATTCACAAAATCTTCCGCGTTTTTGCTGCGTTCCCATGATTTTGGGCAAAAAAGAGAAATTTCCCAATACTATGCAGCCAGTTAATTGTTTTCGGGATTTTCGCGCTGTATTCTATTCCTGTACGGGTTTTGGATAATGCGCTTAAAAGCGTTTTATCCGGCCGCAGGGCGTCCTCCGTGTCAAAGTATGTGCAAATGAAGGGCGTTCCCGCAAATATCCGTATTGCGGTTGAAAACTTGTCGCAAAAGAAGTGAGGTAGATATAAATGAAAGCTATGGTTTGCGAAATGTGCGGTAGCCAAGATTTGGTAAAACAAGACGGAATGTTCGTCTGCCAAAATTGCGGTACAAAGTATTCTGTGGAAGAAGCAAAAAAACTGCTTGGCACAGTTAAAGTTGATAAAACTGAAGAAACAGAAAAACTTCTTGTGCTAGCTCGCCGCGCAAGAGAGGACAACAATAGTGAGAACGCTGAGAAGTATTATGGTCTGGTTTTGCAGGAAGACCCCGACAACTGGGAGGCAGCATTTTTCCAAGTTTATTATCAATCTATGCAGTGCAAAATAATGAATATTTCAAGTGCCGCTTATTCCGTTGCGAATAATATTGATAGCACAATGAAACTTATTTCTGAAATGCAAGATACCGATGAGAAAAACAGGGCTTTGGATACCGTCATTTCTTATGCGCAGTTAATTGCTTCTATGCTTGCAAGTGGTGCTATTAACCATTATACTCAGCATTCAAGTGTTAATGGTGTATTTGGAGAATGCAGTAATAGAGTGGTAGCGGTTAAATCCATCTATGAAATGCTAGAAAAGTCACTGAAAAAATACTGCACGTCCAATACCAGTAGGCTAGTTGCTGTACAAAAAGCAGAAAATAGCTTCCTGTCGAAAAATGGAAAATTTTTTAACACAAATTACCTAACAACAGAGACAGCACGACTTACAAACGAAATTAAAGACAAAGATACCTCTTACACGCCTCCCACCGTTCAGACTGGCGGCTGCTACGTAGCTACCGCTGTATATGGCTCCTATGACTGTCCCGAAGTTTGGACGTTACGCCGTTTCCGTGACAATACTCTGGCTGAAACATGGTATGGCCGCGCATTTATTCGTACCTATTACGCAATCAGCCCGACACTTGTAAAATGGTTTGGCGAAACTGCATGGTTTAAGAATATGTGGAAACCTACCCTTGACCGCATGGTTGAGCGGCTAAATGGGGAGGGCGTTGAAAACACGCCATATAATGACCGAGAATGGTAATTGTGGGAGCGGGGCGCGTGTCCCGCTCCTTTCTCTGTCCGTTTCATTAGGGTATAGCCCAATGACAATGAAAACCCCCTTGCTTTTCTGTTTCACATATATTATATCATAAATTTTGAAATATTTCAAATAGCGCGCATATTCTATTGACATACTTCTGGATTTATGATAGAATTAGGACAGATAAAGCAAGGGGGCTTTTGGAATGCGGGTTTTCTATGTGCGCTGCTCCACCATTGAGCAGAACGAAGCGCGTCAGCTGAAAATGGCGGAGGAACAGAACGCCGAAAAGGTATTTGTGGACAAGGCGAGCGGCAAGAACACAGACCGCGCCGCGTTCAAGGAAATGATGGCTTTCGTTCGCGCGGGCGATACCGTTGTTGTTGAGAGCATTTCCAGAATTGCGCGAAACACGCGGGACTTGCTTTCCATCGTGTCAGAACTGACCGAAAAGGGCGTGGAGTTCGTCAGTCTGAAAGAGAACATCGACACCACCGCCCCGCAAGGGCGTTTCATGCTGACTGTGTTCGGCGCTCTGGCGGAATTGGAGCGGGAGAACATTTTGGAGCGTCAGCGTGAGAGGATCGAAATTGCCAAAAGCGAGGGAAAATATAAAGGCCGCAAGCCCATTGATTATGACGAGGCGCAGATGAAAGCCCTTTGCAAGAAATGGCGGGCAGGCGAAATCACCGCCACTGCCGCCATGAAAGAGTTAGGCTTGAAGCCCAACACGTTCTATCGCAGGGTAAAAGAAATGGGGCTGTAACCAGCCCCGCAAACACGCAATCGATTCAAAAATTCAAGCGCACATGAAGCAGAAAAGTAAAGTGTGAAAAACGGGAAAATGAGCAAAAAGCCCTTGTATTTCAACGGTTTTTCCTTTTGGAGCGCTTGCCCCTGACGGACGCTGCCGCGGCCGTCAATGGCATTCAAGAGGTCAGCGGTTCGATCCCGCTTATCTCCACCACGAGTCCTGAAAACCATTGGTTTTCAGGACTTTTTCTTGTTATAATCGTGAATAATCGCTGTATAATCCGTATTTTCCGAACCAGAGCGTTACGCCCCGGTTCGCGTTACTCGCCGTACCGGAATCGTACCGGAATTACAACGGTTCTATGTGGTCCAATACGTCCAAATCCGGGCCTTTTTCCCCGGAAAAGGCACTGGAAAACTTCTCAATTGCCGCCAATTTCACCGGCTCCTGAACGTGCAGATAGTGCTTTGTCATGTCCACATCGGCGTGTCCCACGACGCTCTAGATGGTTGCCAGGTCAACGCCCAGCATTAGGATACGGAAGCCTCGTTTTTCTCACTTACCTCAAAAATTTTTTCACCGCCCTTAAAAAAAGTCCATCATAATACCACTAAAGCATAGAGAGCGAAAAACGGAACTCAATTCTCAAAAAAATTTTTCTCTCACTTGGTAGGCAGCGAAAACGCGATTTTGTCCGGCTCTGATACAAAACTTTTTCATTTTTGTATGGTTAAACAAAATTCCAGCGCAACATTTGTGAACAGTTCCAACCAGCGCACGGTGCGGATGGATTGCACCGGCTCTCAATTTGCGGTATACTGTCGTTAGGTTTGAGGAAGCGCATCGATGCAATGTGGGCAAAAAAAGAACCGCCCGGAATCCGAGCGGTACAAACGGGAGGTATTGGGGATGGGAGAACTAGCGAAGCTGCCGAACATCGGCAAGGCTGTGGAAGCGCAGCTGATTCAGGTGGGAATCGAAACCCCGGAGGCTTTGCGGCAAGTCGGCGCCAAAGCCGCGTGGCTGAAAATTCAGGAGATTGATCCGTCCGCCTGCATCCATCGCCTGCTGGCATTGGAGGGCGCGATTCAAGGTGTGAAGAAAGCCGGTCTGCCGGACGCGGTGAAGGCAGACCTGAAAGCGTTCTATCAGGCGCACAAGCTATAAAAAAGGAACCGCAAAAAAGCGATTCCCATTTGCGCCCTAACATATCCAGTTTACCATATTTATGCCGCCATGTCCATTCTCAGTTTCAGTATTTGAGCGAAAAGGGTTATCTTGCACGGCGCAGATACGCTAATATTGAATCGCTTATTATCAAGGCAACTGCACAAAGAAACAGGAAGGACACAGATTAATATGTACTCATATAGCTGGGATATCGAGACTGGTGGACTATTGCTGAACAGCTCTCCACTGTCATTCAGCAAGGAGCCCCGGCCGGTATACTACAAAGAATTGGACATATTGGGGTTTGATAAGTATTGGAACTACGCCAAGAATGACACATACCCTTATATGTGGGCAGAGGCTAACAGTTATTATTATAGAGGGCGGCTTGTTGCAAAGACAAAGGGTGGTAGCATGTGTACTGCCCCGGAAATTATTATTGTCGATGAGCCGGAATCCAACGGAATGCCTCTACGCTTTGTTGATATCCCAGCTATGGTTGAGAAGAATCGTGATCTCCTGGAAAAACTTGCAGCTGAAACGATCAATAAGGGATAATACGCGCGGAGACTTTTTCTGGGGTAGGTCAGGAAGTTCTGAATTTACCCGTTGTGGAAAGAAAACGACCGTTTTTTTGGAGCGGAATGTTAGAGCTTTCTCGACAGGATGTGCTGCAATTATCTGCGATGTAATAAAAAAGTATAAAATACAAGTTTATTACATGAATGTAACAAACTTGACGGTACAAAACGGTTGTGTTATGATAGCGGTGAACGGCGGTAGCACCTATGCAAAAGAGCCTGAAAAACCGTGACATCTATCTGCGGCAGCTTAAGGCATTTCAGGGCACGGAAATGATCAAGGTCATTACCGGTATCCGCCGCTGCGGAAAATCCTGCCTGATGAAGCTGATGGTGGAGCATTTGCGCGGCAGCGGCATCGGGGACAAGCAGATCGTGGAAATGAATTTTGAATCCATGCGGTTCGCGGTGATGACCGCGAAAGATCTGTATAGGTATGTCAGCGAACGGGTCATTCCCGGAAAGCGGATGTATCTGTTTTTTGATGAAGTGCAGCGCCTCGATGGCTGGGAAAACGCGGTAAACTCTTTTCGTGTGGACTTTGACTGTGATATCTATATCACCGGCTCCAACGCCCACCTGCTGTCCACGGAGCTTTCCACCTACCTGTCGGGGCAGTATGTGGAGATCAAGGTACTGCCTCTGTCCTTCCGGGAGTTTCTGGATTTCCACGGATACACCATTACGGATTCGCTCCTGCTTCGCAATCTGATGATGTTCCTTGCGGATAATATCGGCAACAGTGTCTCCGCAACCTCTATTGGAAATACCCTGGTCAGCGAGGGATTGCTGACGGAAGGCAATCGAAAAGTCAAACCCGTAACCCATACCATTCAGGCTTATTTCGAAGCGCTGAAGGATTCCTATATCTCCTATGAAATCAAGCGGTTTGACATTAAGGGGAAGGAATCCCTGAAAACCCTCGGCAAGTATTATGTCGTGGATACGGGACTGCGGAATTATCTGCTGCGCCAACCGGTATTTCCCTTTGCTGCCGGCACAGCCACAGGGGTGAAAAAATTTTTGATATCCGATGAAATCCATGATATGATAAAATCATAGAGATAAGATAGGGCTATTACTTTGGAGGTAACTTGTGGATACAAAAGAATCACAAAGCTGGAGACCATTTTACTTTCTGATTATTGTGATACTCTTCCTTTTCGCCGCAACAGCGGGCGTACTGTCCTATATCCGGCACCTCGCAAATGCTTCTGTGTCTGCGAAAGAGGAGCCTTTTCAGGAATGCAGCCGTCACTACGCCTTTGTCATATCCTCCAGGGACGATATTTTCTGGGAGGAAATCTTTAATCAGGCCAGGCTTTACGGGAGCACAAGGGGCATTTACCTGGAGTGGATAGGAAAAGATCTCACTGTGGACTACACGAAGAAGGAGCTTTTGGAGATCGCGATTGCTTCCGGCGTGGATGGCATTATTTTGGAGGGGGATGGAAGCGAAGATATCAGAGAGCTGATCGCGGAGGCCAACAAGGTATCCATTCCGGTCGTCACTGTCCTCTCCGACTGCAGCGGAAGCCAGAGGAAGAGCTTTGTAGGAATTGACAGCTATGATGTGGGACGTGAATATGGACGGCAGATTATCCGCGAGGCCAACAGCAATACGAAGGAAGCCCTGATCCTGATGAACGCGGCAGCGGAGGACACGGGGCAGAACATCATTTTCAACGGGATTCAAGAGACGCTGGCCAACGAGGGAAACCATTTGAATCTGACCCTGACCGCACAGGCAGTTATGGCGGATTCCCAGTTTGGGGGAGCAGAGGAAATACGCAGCATTTTTCAGGAGTATTACCTGCATCCGGAGACCATGCCGGAAATCATCGTCTGCCTCAACGAGCAGAACACTGTCAGCGTATGTCAGGCAGTAGTCGATTTCAACCTGGTTGGACAGGTGGATATTCTGGGCTATTTTGCCACTGAGACCATTCTGAACGCAATCGACCGGAATGTCATTACGGCATCTATCGCCGTGGATACACAGCAGTTGGGCATCAGAAGCTTGGAGGCGCTGGATGAATACCTGGAGACGGGCTATGTGAGCGATTTTGTGGCAATGGATGTAAACACAGTAACGAAGGACAATGTGAAGGGGTATCTGCACAATGCGAGTCCAGACAAAGGATAACCACGGCACGCCGTTTATCAGCATCCGAAATAAGCTGCTTGTCATATTTATGATTCCGACAATCATGCTTCTGAGCATTAATGCCTATATCAATGCCGAAATCAATACCATGATAGATGATATCAGCGGCATCTATGCGAGCAATACGATGCTGAATGAGCTGCAAATCAGCCTGACGCAGGTGCACCACTACCTGGAAACATTCCTGGATACCCGGGATACGGAGGCTATTGAGGGATACTTGCGGAATCAGCAGGAGTTTTCAAACAGATTGGAGCAGCTCAACGGGCGGCTGCTGGACGACGACAGCATGATTACACAAAAAAATATCCGCAGTATCTCCGAAGAATATATCCGGGCAGCGGACCGGGCGGTTGAGGCCAAGCGCGGGCGGAACGTAGTGAAGTATAAGGAATACTACGATGACGCGGATCGTCTGTTCTCCTATATCAATTCTTACATATACAGCTTGAACAGCCGCCAGCTGCAGTGCAATTCGCATAACTATGAGGCGTTGTTTACCTCCCTGAAATATTCAGAAACAGCGAATCTTACCATATTATGCATGACCAGCGCGCTGGTGACCCTTCTGGTATTCCTATTGACCAGAGGCATTACAGACCCGCTGCAGCGTCTGGCGGAAGCCGCTGAGCAGGTAGCCAACGGCAGCCTGGTCGCGGAGGTCTCTGGCCCGGTGACCAACGATGAGGTTGGAATCGTGACCGCGGCGTTCAATCAGATGGTGGTCAGCCTGAAGGACAACATGGAGCAGGCCAGACAGCGCATTGCGTTGGAAAGCGCAATGAAAGAAAAACAGCTTCTGATGGAGGCGCATCTGAAAGATACACAACTGAAATATCTCCAATCCCAGATCAATCCCCACTTCCTGTTCAACACACTCAATGCCTGCGCACAGTTGGCTATGCTGGAAGGGGCTGACCGAACCTATACCTATGTGCAGAATGTGGCGGACTTCTATCGATACAATGTGCGAAAAAAAGACGGTGTTGCGACTCTTGCCGAGGAGATCGGCCTGGTGAACAACTATATCTATATTATCAACGTCCGTTTCTCCGGTGAAATTCATTTCATAAAGGAGATTGAGGAGGGCGTAACGGATGTCCCTATGCCGGCTATGATTCTGCAGCCGCTGGTGGAGAACAGCATCAATCATGGCCTGAGAGATGTGGAATGGGAAAAAAAGATATGGCTTTCCGTTTACAGGGAAAATAACCGAATCTGCGTCAGCGTCAGGGACAACGGCATCGGGATCAGCCCGGAACAGACGCAGAGCATTCTGAATAATGATCTCAACGGGAATGGTTTGCAGGAGCACACCACCGGCGTTGGACTCCGGAATGTGATCGGACGGCTGAGGCTGTTTTACAATCGGGACGATGTGATGGAGATCACCAGTACGGGTTCCGGCATGGGAACGGAAGTTGCCGTTTTTATACCGGTTTAGGGGAGGAAAAGCCATGTATAAAATCATGATCGCGGACGATGAGGGAATCGTGATTGACGCGCTGAAATTTATCATTGAAAAGAGTTTCGGAGAGACCTGTCAGGTGCAGTCTGCCAAGACCGGAAGAAGTGTGATTGAACTTGCGGAGAGCTTTCGCCCGGACATTGCGCTGATGGATATTCAGATGCCGGGTATCAATGGAATTGAAGCCATGAAGGAGATCCGCAAGACCAATAAGGACATCATTTTCATCGTGATTACCGCCTATGACAAGTTCGACTATGCCCGGGAAGCGGTTGGACTGGGGGTAATGGAATATGTCAACAAACCCATTGACCGGGTGAAAATTACCCGGCTTCTGGAACAGGCCATGGAGAGAATTAACGGGGAGCGGGAGCGGCGGAGCAACGACCTTCGGGTGAAAGAGCAGCTGGCAACGGCGACACCGATTGTGGAAAGCGGCTTCATTTACTCCGTGCTGTTTCGGCAAAATTACGTCCGGGAAGTTTCTCAGTTCAAAGATCTGCTGGGGGTTACGGAGGACAGCGGCTTCATGATGGTCATTGAATATGACGCTCAGAAGGAGACTGGAACGCTTTCCAACACGGTGGATCTCAGTGTCCAGATGTATAAGAATGACGTCCGGCTCCGGGAAACGATTAAGGAGTTCTTTCCTGCGGTCATTGGACCACAGATGGCGAATACCGTGATCCTGTTTGTACCCTGTGCCCGCTGCCCCGCAGAACAGGAATACGAGCAGAGAATTCAGGTCATCCAGAAAGCCCGCCAGATGGCGAGAAAACTCCAGGACATTGTGGATGCCAGATTCCGTGTTGGAATCGGCTCCGTGAAAAGTCTGGAAGACGCCCATACTTCCTATACGGAAGCGGTAAGCTCCTTCCAGTTTTCCTCCGGAAGCGTGGCGCATGCCGGAGACCTCCCACTGTCCTGCGGCTATGAGGAGGACTACCCCGTTGAAACAGAAAAGGCAATCTTTGAGTGTGTGCAGAGAGGCGACGTGGCGGGAACTGTCGCGGAATCCAATCGTTTTTTTGAATGGATGTCTGGGAAATGGCAGGAAGACCCACAGGACGTGCGGCTGAAAGCTCTGGAATACGTCCTATGGGCTGAGCGAATCTCTTACCGAAACGGTGGGCGAACCTATCACTTTGCTTCCCGGCGCGACTATCTGTCTGCTGTATTGAGTGCGCCGACTCTCGAGGAACTTCGGATCTGGTTCCTTCAGAAGATGCGGGCAGCGGCTGTAAACCTGACTGAAAGCAGGGAGAAGAACTCCGCTGGACTAATCAAGCAAGCGCAGGAGTATATTCGGGCGCATTTCGCCCGAGATCTGTCTCTGGACAATGTTTCCCGTCAGGTCAATGTCAGCCCGTATTATTTCACCAAGCTGTTCAAGGAGGAGACGGGGCAGACCTTTGTGGAGTATCTGACCAGCATTCGGATGGAAAAGGCCAAGACGCTGCTGAACACAACGGATAAGAGCATGAAAGAAATCTGTACCGCCGTTGGATACTCCGACCCCAATTACTTCAGCCGTTCCTTCAAGAAAAACACCGGGGAGACACCTACAGAGTACAGGGGGAAACGATGGACATGAGAATCGCTGATCGCTTGAGAGCTGCCTTGGCGGCAGCCCTGCTTCTGATCCTGATGACAGGCTGCGGTTCGGAGCCGAAAGCATCGCCGGACACGCAGGAGGCATGCCTCCAGATCGGTATGCTTTTTGATAACTTTGTCATGGAACGATGGGAAAGAGACCGCGATGTGTTCGTGTCTGCCGCACGGGAGCTGGGCGCAGAAGTAAATGTACAGAACGCGAACGGAAGTGTAGAAGAACAGGTCAAACTGATGGAATACTTTATCCAGAAAAAAGTAGATGCCATCGTGATCGTGCCAATTGACTCCGCTCCTCTTTTGGAGACCGTCAAAAAAGCACAGAGTGCCAATATCAAAGTAATCGCCTACGACCGACTTATTGTGGGTGCGCATCCTGACCTTTATATCACCTTTGACAACAGAAAGGTAGGGGAACTGATGGCACAAACGCTTTTGAGCAATACAGAAACGACATCCGACCTTCTTTTGATCTGCGGCCCATTGACAGATCATAACGTGCTGGAGGTCGAGGAAGGCTTCCTGTCGGAAATCCAGGGGAAGGACGTAAGTGTTCTGGATACCTATTACACCGACGGATGGAAGCCGGAGAATGCCGGAGCCTACATCCGGGAGCATCGTGAGCTGGTGGAGTCCGTTTCCGGCATTATGTGCGGCAATGACAATCTGGCCGGGGCGGTGGTGGACGCGCTTGCGGAGCAGCGCCTGGCAGGAAAAGTCCGCGTAGTTGGTCAGGATGGAGATCTGGCAGCCTGCCAGCGGATTGTGGAGGGCACCCAGTCCATGACGGTATACAAGCCGGTGGACAAGCTGGCTTCCCGGGCAGCGCAGGAAACGGTACGCCTGATAAAGGGCGAAACCCTTGAATGTGAATATTTCCTTACAGAAGACGGGGATCAGATTCCCTATATCCGTCTTGCGCCTGTTGCCGTTACACTGGACAATATGCAGAGCGTTATCATTGACAGCGGATTTCATTTGAGAGAGGATGTGTACCTGAACCGACCGGATTTGATGAAACCGTAAATCGGATAAGGGAAGCTCTGAATTGAAGCAGCGGGAGAACTGGTTGGTATTACCGGTTCTCTTGCTGCGTTTGTGCATTTAGCACAAATATCACCCCTGGGAATTTTGTTATTATGATGAATATGTAGCAATTTTCAAACCTATTAAACAGCGATAACGCAAAACAATGCTATTTCCGGCAAAACATTTTCAGAATGCACAGGAATGTGAAGAATGTGTAAAACAAATTCATCATTATTTATGATAAAGTCAAACCATCAAAGGCCGGAGCAAATTCTGACGGCCAATAATAAGGAGGGTTTTCTATGAAGAAGAAGTTGATTAGTCTGCTCTGTGTGGCATCCCTACTGATCGGCCTGCTGGCCGGCTGCGGTAGTTCCGGCAGTGCACAGACCGCCAACGGAGCGAAGCCTGCCGCTGACAAGTCTGCGAGCGGAACCATTCAGGTTGGCATCGTGTTGCCTACCAAGGATGAGCCCAGATGGCTGCAGGATCAGGCACAGTTTGAGTCCATCCTGAGTGATGCCGGATTCACTAACCAGGTCATGTTCAGCCAGGGTTCTTCCGCGACTGAAAAGACAAACGTTGAGACGCTGATCTCCAAGGGAATTTCCGTGCTGATTATCTGCGCGCAGGACGGTGCTGCTGCCGCAGCTGCCGTTGAAGCGGCCAAGGCTGCCGGCGTGACCGTTATTGCTTATGACCGGCTGATCACCGGTACGGACGCGGTTGATTACTATGTGACATTCGACAGCTTTGCGGTCGGCGCGGCTCAGGGCCAGTATCTGGTAGACAACGCCCCTGCGGGCAGCGGCATCCCCCTGTACCTGTACGCCGGCGCGGCTACCGACAACAACGCGTTTATCTTCTTCGAGGGCGCCTGGAGCGTGCTCCAGCCCAAGATTGCTGACGGAACCTTTGTGATTGAGAACTCTTCCGAGGCAGAGGCTCTGCAGAACAAGGCTGAGCTCACCCGTGACGAAGTCGGCAAAATCGTCGGTCAGGTTACGACGGATTGGGATTTCAATGTTGCTAAGTCCAAGGCAGAGGCCAATCTGACCGCTGTTGGCGCGGACAAGAAGGGCGACGTTCTGGTTCTCGCCCCCAATGACGGCACTGCCCGTTCTATCGCGGATGTGTTCGCCGCTGACAAGGATGTCTCCAGCTACGTAATCACCGGTCAAGATTCTGAGAAGGCTTCTGTCCAGTATGTGATCGATGGCAAGCAGTCCATGACCGTGTTTAAGGATACCCGCACCTTGGCAGCTGATTCCGTCGCGATGGCAATGTCCATTCTGAACGGCGAAACGCCCAAGACCGACACCACCTACAACAATGGTGTAAAGGATGTCCCCGCAAAGCAGACTGACATTGTCGTTGTAACGAAGAGCAACGTGAAAGAAGCACTGATCGATTCCGAGTACTATGACGCATCTGACTTCACCGGTCTGTAATTTCTAAGGGAAGAAAGTTACCATATGCGAAAGGCCGGCTTTTGGCTTCAAAAAGCCGGCCTTTTGGCAGATTTGATACGAATTCTCGATGAAATAGTTTAATTGTTCTCAAGAAGGCACCGCCTGCTGGCGTTGCCGAATATGTGATTTTCGAAATGGGAAATCACATATTCCCATCTCATATGATTCTCTAAAAAAATGCTTAATCCGAATTGATGAAACATATTAAAAGAGAATCAGCATGAATGAACTGTATTGCCGCCGGGAGGCGGACGATCGAAAGGAGGCAGGGCATGAGCGAATATATTCTGGAAATGCGCGGCATCACAAAGACATTTCCGGGTGTAAAGGCCCTGGACAATGTGAATTTTAAAGTCAGGCGGGGAGAAATTCACTGCCTCGTCGGAGAAAACGGAGCCGGAAAATCAACACTGATGAAGGTCCTCTCCGGCGTTTACCCGCACGGAACCTATGAGGGAGATATTGTCTACAACGGAGAGGTTCAGCAATTTCGATCCATTGCGGACAGCGAGGAGCAGGGAATCTCGATTATCTATCAGGAGCTTGCCCTGGTTCCGGAACTCTCAATTTATGAGAATATCTTTTTCGGGCACGAAATTATGTCCGGTCATCATATTGACTGGAACGAAACCATCGTTAGGGCGAAAGAGGTCCTGAAAAAGGTGCGGCTGGATGTGGATCCTTCCACAAAGGTGAAGAATCTGGGTGTCGGTACACAGCAGCTGGTGGAGATTGCCAAGGCACTCTCTAAAAATGTAAAACTGCTGATTCTGGATGAGCCTACGTCATCCTTGAATGAGGATGACAGCCAAAACCTGCTGCAGCTGATTCGAGAACTGAAGGAACAGGGCGTTACCTGCATCATGATTTCTCACAGACTGAAGGAAATCATAGAAATCGCGGATACCATTACGGTACTGCGGGACGGCGCTACGATCTGTTCCATGGATGCCAGAGAGACAGCGGTGACCGAGTCCGAAATCATCAAGCACATGGTCGGTCGGGAGATTGACAATATCTACCCGAAGCGGGAGCAGCAAAATATTGGAGACATCAGCTTTGAGGTTCGCAACTGGACTGTCGAGGATTCCGCAACAGGTAAGGAAATCCTTCACAACGTCAATCTGAATGTCAGAAAAGGCGAAATTGTCGGCCTTCAGGGTCTGATGGGTGCGGGACGTACGGAATTTGCCATGAGCATTTTTGGCAATCCCTCACATTACCATATTAAAAGCGGAGAAATTTTCCTGAATGGAGAAAAGGTTTCCTTCGACAAGCCGCGGGATGCCATTAAGAAGGGAATCGCTTATGTTTCCGAGGATCGTAAGGGTAACGGTCTGGTGCTGATTCAGAATATCAAGTACAACATCACTCTGGCGGATTTGGAATGCCTTCAGAATGGCTTATCGATAGACGAAAATAAAGAAATTCAGATGGCCAATGAGCTGAAATCTTCTATGAACATCAAAGCGCCTTCCATTATGCAAAAAGTAGGCAACCTCAGCGGTGGAAACCAACAGAAGGTACAGCTGGCAAAATGGCTGTTTGCAAAGCCGAAAGTCCTGATTTTGGACGAACCCACCCGGGGAATTGACGTCGGTGCAAAATATGAGATCTACACGCTGATGAATCGGCTTGTAGAAGAAGGCATGAGCATTATAATGATTTCCTCTGAGCTGCCTGAGGTTTTGGGAATGAGCGACAGACTGTATGTCATGTCGGGCGGCAGCATTACCGGTGAACTGTCGGCGGAGGAAGCCGATGAAAGAAAAGTCATGGCTATGGCTGTCAGATCATAGGAGGTTTCGGAATGGAAAAGACGACACAAAACGAGCCGGAAAAGAAGAGCTTTATCAGTGAACTTTTTTGCCTCGCAAAGACGAATATCAGAGATTACATGATGTATATCGCCCTGGTAATCATCATGATATTCTTTAACTGGAAGACCCAGGGCGCCTTTTTACAGGCAGCCAACATAAGCAATCTGATCAAGCAGGTCGGCTATGTGGCAGTCCTTGCCATCGGTATGACCCTGATTCTGATTTTGAAGCACATTGATCTTTCTGTAGGCTATGTAGCCGGCTTCTCGGGAGCCATTGCCGCGATTCTGATGACGCAGTTTGGAGTTAACGAGTGGGTCGCTATTTTGGCTGTCTTGGTGCTTGGCCTTTGCATTGGTCTCTATCAGGGCACATTGGTAACAAGAGTTGGCGTCCCCGCGTTCGTTACGACATTGGCCGGTATGTTTATTTTCCGCGGCCTGCTGAGCCGTGCCCTTCAGAAAACCGGCACCATCATTGTTCCGAACAAGGGCTTCAATGCCCTGTCCAACGGATTCATCCCTGACATTCCCGGCGCGGACCTTGGATTCCATCTGCTCACCGTTCTGATCGGAGTCATTCTTGTCGCCGTTCTGATTTTCACGCAGGTTAAGGCCCGCCAGAATAAGCTGAAGTATCATTTCCATGTAACTTCCATGCCGGTATTCCTGCTGGGTATTGTCCTTGAGTCAGCGATTATCATGTATGTTATTTGGATACTGGCAAATTACAGCGGCCTACCCTGGACGGCTGTAATTGTAGCAGCGGTGCTGCTGAGCTACAATTACTTGCTGAACAAAACAAGACTGGGCCGGTACATCTATGGTATCGGCGGCAATGACCAGGCGGCAGAATTGTCAGGCGTCGATGTCAAAAAGGTGACGCAGTTTGCATTCTGCTCGATGAGTGTCCTTGCCGCATTGGCTGGTGTCCTCTACACGTCCCGTCTCCAGTCTGCGACTCCTACAGCGGGCAATGCCTTTGAGATGGACGCAATTGCTTCTTCCTATATTGGCGGCACCGCTGTCAGCGGCGGCATTGGCAAAGTGACAAACGCTGTCGTAGGCGCCTTCGTGATCGTGTCTCTGACAAACGGTATGAATCTGATGGGTGTTGATATCTCCTATCAGTACATTGTAAAGGGCATTATTTTTGTAATTGCGGTTGCTTTTGACGTGCGCAGCCGCCGCAAAGCAAAGTAAAGGATCAGCAGTGCGGAAAAAGACCTCTTTCGGCGTCCCTTCGTGGGAAGTTCCCGCAGATTTTTTGCTGCGCAGTACCGCAGTCCGGCTGGATAACGCTCCTGATACTAGGGCAGCACCGCGCAATTGCGTCTTCGAGTCTCAGCCGCCTTTTTGCCCCACTTCCGCAGTTCCGAAAATGGGAAATATTGCGCAGCCGTTGCCAGCGCAAGCTGGCTTACGGATGCGGCATACCCCTTGCGGGTACATACAGTATTCCACCATTTTTGGAACTTTGAATTGGGGCAAAAAATCTGGCTGATACTTCTCGCCGAATTGTGCGGTGTTGCCCTAGTTTTTCAAATTACGGTTAAACGCCGTTTTTTGAGACCGCGGTCTCGCGGTCAGCGGCATCGCCGCTGAAAACGTAATCCATACATTTCTCGCCGCCACTGGCGGCCTGCGCGCAAAGCGCAGGATAAAAGGTATTATCCATTTTATCGAGAAATCGTATAAGGCGCAGCGGTGCGGTGGAAAAGAAACAGGTCAAGTAGGTCCCCGCTGAACTGCAAGCGATATGCTCCCTCTATGAGAGATGGTGAAATGAGAAATCACTGTAACTCATAATGGGAGCATTATCATGTAATTCTCTGCAAATCAGCACCGGTTCTTTCCCGAAGCCTCTGACAGAGGAGGAAGAACGTCACTATCTGACCCTCGCCCAGCAGGGCGATCTGGATGCCCGAAACATCCTGATTGAGCGAAACCTCCGTCTGGTATCTCACATTATGAATAATGAATAAGGATAATGCGCAAGGAGACTTTATCTGGGGCAGAGCAGGAAGTTTGGAATTTACCTGCTGCGGGAAGAAAATGACTGGTTTTGGGAATGGAAAATTAGAGCTTTTCCGACAGGATTTGATGCGGTTTTCTGCGATGTAACAAAAAGGAAAAAATGCGAGTTTATTACATCAATGTAACAAACTTGACGGTGGGAAATGGCTGTGCTATGATTGCGGTGAAAGGCGGTGGCACCTATGCATAAGAGCCTCAGGAACCGTGACATCTATCTGCGGCAGCTCAAGGCGTTCCAGGACACGGAAATGATTAAGGTCATTACCGGTATCCGCCGCTGCGGAAAGTCCTGCCTGATGAAGCTGATGGTGGAGCATTTGCGCGGCAGCGGCATCGGGGACAAGCAGATCGTGGAAATGAATTTTGAATCCATGCGGTTCGCGGTGATGACCGCGAAAGATCTGTATAGGTATGTCAGCGAACGGGTCATTCCCGGAAAGCGGATGTATCTGTTTTTTGATGAAGTGCAGCGCCTCGATGGCTGGGAAAACGCGGTAAACTCTTTTCGTGTGGACTTTGACTGTGATATCTATATCACCGGCTCCAACGCCCACCTGCTGTCCTCAGAGCTTTCCACTTATCTCTCCGGGCGGTATGTGGAGATCAAGGTACTGCCTCTATCGTTCCGGGAGTTTCTGGATTTCCACGGATATACCGTATCGCAGCGCAAGACGATCACCGGACAGATGAAAAAGCGAATTACCGATGCAGACGGGGAAGTATGCGACCCGAAGGAGCTTTATGAGGCCTTTGCCAAATTCGGTGGCATGCCCATGCTGGCGAATGTGAGATTGGAGCTGGACAGGGTGAGCGCTACGCTGGAGGGTGTGTACTCTGCCGTAGTTGTCCGGGACATTCTGGAACGGGAAAAGCGAAAGGGGCAGCGCACCATTACGGATTCGCTCCTGCTTCGCAATCTGATGATGTCCCTGGCGGATAACATCGGAAACAGTGTCTCCGCAACCTCCATCGGCAATACGCTTATCAGCGAGGGACTGCTGACAGAAGGTAACCGCAAGGCAAAGCCTGCGACCCATACCATTCAGGCCTATATGGAAGCGCTGAAGGAGTCCTATATCTTCTATGAAATCAAGCGGTTTGACATCAAGGGGAAGGAATACCTGAAAACCCTCGGCAAGTATTATATCGTGGATACGGGACTGCGTAATTATCTGCTGGGCTACCGGGAGGGGGACACCGGACACATTTTAGAAAACATCGTGTATTTTGAACTGCTCCGCCGGGGCTACGATGTGGCTATCGGAAAGATTGACAAAAAAGAAGTTGATTTCATTGCCACCAGGGCAGATGATAAAAAGTATATTCAGGTCACAGAAGCCATGAATGCCCCGGAAACAAGGGAACGGGAATTGTCGCCCCTGCAAAAAATCCCGGACAACTATGAAAAGCTTGTGGTATGTATGGATACGGGCTTGCAGCAGGAACAGGACGGAATCCGAATTGTGAACGCGATTGATTTTTTGCTGGAGTAAAAGGAGAATGATGCAATTCATGCTCTATTTATGCCACATAAAAAAAGAAAGCCTGTTTTAAGTCGGATGGCAGAAACTGCGGTACCTGCTTTTGATGCAGAGCAGTTGGAGGAGATCTATATGCTGATTGATGATGCCTCTTTTGCGCGCATCTCAAAGAAGCAGAATATAGACATCTTTTCCGACGAGGAGCCTGGGGAGGAGCTTGCCGAGCCGGCGCCGGAGGACGATGCAGACGTTGCTGCGCCCCCAAAGAAAAAATCCGGCTTCTTCTCAACACTTTTGGCTGTTGCGGCAGCAATCGGTTCGGAGGAAGAATCAAAGAGAAAACGCCACAATGGTCGATGCGATGGTGACTGTGCAAACTGTCCCCCGCATTATGGTTACCGCTATGGCCGCTGGTATTATGGCCACCATCATGTGTACGGCTGTGAGTTTGGTGGAAATAAACGCGGCGGCGAAATGGACTAAAGAGAGATGCGGATGTTTGGAAAAATGAAAAACGCTCCTGTGCCTACCTATGATGTGACACAGAAGATAAAAAAGACTTGGTGGGGTGGTACGAAGCTGATCCTTACCACAAAATCAGAACAGCGCAAACGAAAAGCGGAGATACTCAAGCAAAATCCCAATGCCATCATTTTGGACAGTAAGGCAAAAAAGGAAAAAGAGCTGGAATGGATCGACCGCATTGAGGATTTTGATGCTTTTATGTGAGAAGGAGAATCTAGGCCGTTATTCCAATTTTTTACCAAGAAATTGCATGACGGATAGCGGACGGATTCGATCCTTTAGCAAGAAAAACAACAATGCCCATCTCAGCTCCCCAAAAATAATTGGGCACCCAGCGGTCAGACTGACCGCTGGGTGCCGCGGGCGATTTGTCTATTCGTTCATGATCTCCAGGATCATTCTGGCTCCCAGGCGGAAGCTGTTCTGGAACAACAGGCATTCTGCCATGTCCTGAAATTCCCGAACACTGTCCAGGTACTGTGCGAACAGTTTTCTCTGTGCGTCCGTGAGCGTATCCTGTAGGCTTTCTTCATTCCGGCTGATACGCAGAAGTGCTTCCTTGTATTCTTTTGCGGAGGATGTATCATACTCGGATGGCTCTATATTTCCATACCAAAAATCTTCTAAGACGCTCATACCGCAGCCTCCCCATATATGATTTCCTCCCGGACGATCTCCTCCGCTCTGGCTCGGATGCTGTTCATCCTCTGCACCCATGCCATAGGATCGTTTGCTTTCAAACTCTCGGTAACGCCCTCTGCGGTTTTTAATTGTTCAATCAAAGTCTCCATACGCACCTGCGCCTGTTCGTTCAGGCCGGCGAGATATGTCCAAGGCTGCCCGGTGAGGATTAGTTCATTGAATCGGATGGGGTGATATTCTCTCAGGTAATCCCGGTGCATTCTGCCCCAGTGGCCAATGCTGCGGGTTTCTTCCGGGAGCTTCAGATCGGGGATTTCGTAATCCCCCACACGAATGTAATGGATGTTCCCCTTCATACTCAGTCCTCCACATAACCGGCAGGTTGGTAGCGCACTCCGGCTTCCATCAGCTTTTGCAATTCCAGTTGGGCATCGAAACGATTCTGGGCTTCCATAACCACTTCTGTAAGGATGCTCCTGTCGGTATCCCACTTTTCCAGGCCCTCCAAATAGCGTCCACGGCGCTTGTCGTCGATGATGAAGGGCATCACATCGTGGCACAGGCATTCTTTGAACATAAGCAGGCGGCCAATGCGGCCATTTCCGTCCTCAAAAGGAAACGTTCTCTCAAACCTGAAATGGAAGTCTAAAATCGAACTTCTATCCACATTTTTAGAGGATTCATATTCCGAAATAAGGGTTTTCAGGTTGGGGCTGATATGGTCGGCGGGCAAAAGGAAGGGTATCCGGCGGTTTGAAGTTGCGGAGCGATACTGCCCGGAAATGACACGCTTTTTTCGTTCATCCACCGTGCCAGACATCAGCAGGAAATGCAGGTTTTTGATGTACTTCTGGGTCAGCGGCTCGTCCACAGTATCTAGAATATAATACTATTTCCTGATTAAAATCTTAATTTTAATCAGGAAGGCATCGCCTGACGGCGCTGCCTGTTTTGTGATTTATAAGGAAAGAAATCACAAAACAAGTCTCATATGAACTCCATGCCCTTCAGGCAATTAAAATCTTTTTTAAAGATTTTAATTGGAGTTCAGTATAATCCACACAGACGCAGTGGTTCAATGCTTCGATCACGTCCGAAACCTTCATGGGTTCAAAGCTGACGGACACTTTTCCTTTCTTGAAAATGGTCTCAATCTGGTTCCGGGTCAGCCGGTTGCTTGCCATCCGGCAGGAACAATAGGTGAGGTTTATCTGGACATAATCGTATAAACCATGGTAATTTTTCTTCTTTTTTGGCGAATCAGTTTCAGCGCCAGAGGGGGCAGCGGTTCGGGGCCTTCAGGGGCCGCAACCCTTGAAGGCTTCTGGGCATCCTCCGGAATCAGCCATGTTTTGTCCTTTTGTATTGCACCTGGAATACGTCCCTGAATACAGTATTTCCGGGTCATTCTCTCTGAGATTTTCCAATTCTCAGACGCTTCTAATGTAGTAATGTACTTCATAAAATCCGTCCTTTCAGCGGTTCGTTTTGGCGGCCTCTGGCGACGGTGAAATTCCGCGGAACTTTTCACAATCTGAGGAACTTTTCGTACCAGAGTTTTTACCAGAATTACGACGAAACACTGTATGCCAGCTGACAGATAATGGATTTTTATGCGATATAACTGGACATATTGGACTATTTAGGCCAGAAAAATTCATTGATATTCACTATGGAACCCATGGCATTCAAGAGGTCAGCGGTTCGATCCCGCTTATCTCCACCAAAAGTCGTGAAATCTACTCGATTTCACGACTTTTTCTTTATTTTTTGCGCAAAAAGTTGTTGTGGTCATGTTCAAGACGCATTCAAGCCCGCCTTTTAGACCTCTTGTATTTCACCTAAAAATCAAGTATTCAAGAGGTGGAATTTCATGGCTCGTATCGCAATGAGAAACTCCCAAAAGGTAACTTTCGCTGAAGTTTTTGAAATTTACATTTCAGCAGTCGCAGCGAGAGGCGTTAAAGAGATAATGTACAATAAATTGCGCAAATTGAAAACCGCATAAAAGAAGACATAGCTTGCAGGCTCTGGTAGAA
>ENA-ORTW01000195-ORTW01000195.1-human-gut-metagenome-genome-assembly--contig:-NODE-195-length-92451-cov-4.707606_pt1 | contig 92451 bp, 100 predicted proteins | sample MGYA00242072_ERZ509193 | MGnify/ENA primary metagenome ERZ509193 (study PRJEB26280, sample SAMEA2338813) | human gut metagenome | biome: human gut; feature: human-associated habitat; material: faeces... | reverse complement strand
TAACCATCGAGGGACGCCCGGCCCAGGAAGGTGACACCGCAAATATCGACTATTCCGGCACAAAGGATGGCGAGGCATTTGCAGGCGGAACCGCAGAGGGCTATGACCTGAAGCTTGGCAGCGGCACATTTATCGACGGCTTTGAGGACGGCGTCATCGGCATGAATGTCGGCGATGAGAAAGACTTAAACTTAAAATTCCCGGACAACTACAGCAGCGCTGACCTCGCAGGCCAGGAAGTCGTCTTCCATGTAAAATTAAACCAGTTAAAATCTGAGGCCGACAGCAAGGTGGACGATGATCTCGCAAAACGTTACTACAACGACGATACAGCGACTCTTGACCAGTTAAAAGAGGAAGTACGTGCGGAGCTTCAGGCAGAGGCTGACAGCCAGTTCTTCAACGCGGCAGGAAGTGAGCTCTTAAACGAGGTCATCAACAACTCCGAGGTTACAGCTGACCCGGATGCCGTTGATGATATGTTCAACCAGTTAAAGAACACATATTCCAGCTATGCAAGCAGCTATGGACTTGAGTTCGATCAGTTCCTCAGCATGTTCCTGGGAACGGACGAGGACGGACTCCGCGACACAGCAGAGAACCTTGTAAAACAGCAGATCATTTTAAACGCGATCCAGGCAGAGGAGAACCTTTCTGCGACAGATGAACAGAAAGATAAGCTCGCTGTTATGAACTACTTCAAGAACGCAGCGCAGATGATCACAACCTACGGCGAGGATTCCGCAAAGCAGATTTTCGACATGGGCGCTGTTTACTACTATCTGATCGACAACTCCACATATGTAGAGGCACCGGAGACAGAAGCCGAGACAACAGAGGCTGAGAATATTCTTGAAGAGAAAGAGACTGCTGCGGAGGAGAGCGAGAGCAGTTCCGCAGCAAACTAATACGGAGATCATGAAGAGAAAAGCATTATTTTTTGATGTGGACGGAACGCTGTTAAGCGAGATCACCCATCAGGTTCCAGAGAGCGCCAAAAGAGCGCTCTCTGAGACCAGAAAAAGAGGCAATCTGGTCTTTATCAATTCCGGGCGGGGATATGGCTTTTTGCGTGACATTGAGCAAATGATCGAGCATGACGGCTGTTTATGCGGCTGTGGCACCTGTGTGGCAGATGCAGAAGGGCATATTCATCTTCAATACCGGATCCCGCATGAGAGAGGGATTGAGATCAAGAAGGCTGTTGAGGAACTGTTCCCCGGCACCAAGGTGAAGAAAGTAAACACCCTGAATGTAAGAGGTCAGAAGCGCCGCCAGGGCGCCAATGTGGGTTACACCCCCTCTTGGAAGAAGGCTGTGGTTACCCTCACCGAGGACTCCAAGGAGATTGAGTTCTTCAACGATATGATGTAATCTCTTATACATTATATATACAAACACTAAGACAACCATGATTTCGGGTGATGAGGTATGAAAGGAGCCATCCTTTCGCAAAGTTATCCGGAAAGGAGAAATAAGAATGGCAATCAAAACTTATAAGCCGACTACGCCGTCCAGACGGAATATGTCGGTTACCGATTACTCTTCTCTGTCCAAGGTTGCTCCGGAGCGTTCTCTGCTTCAGCCGCTGAACAAAAAGTCCGGCCGCAACTCCTACGGCAGAATCACCGTTCGTCATCGTGGCGGCGGTAACAGAAAAAAATACCGTGTGATCGACTTCAAGCGCAACAAGTTCGATATTCCCGCTGAGGTCAAGAGCATTGAGTATGATCCCAACAGAAGCGCGCACATCGCTCTCATCCAGTATGAGGACGGCGTGAAGAGCTACATCACCGCTCCCGAAGGCCTGAAGGTAGGCGACACCGTGGTAGCCGGTACGGATGTAGACATCGTGGCCGGTAACGCTCTGCCGCTGCAGTACATTCCCGTTGGTACTATGGTGCACAATGTGGAGCTGTATCCCGGTAACGGCGCACAGCTGGCTCGCTCTGCCGGTAACGGCGCACAGCTGATGGCTCTGGAAGGTCCGTACGCACTGCTGCGTCTGCCCTCCGGCGAGCTGCGCAACGTGCCCTGCAACTGCATGGCTACCATTGGCGTGGTTGGCAATGCCGATCATGCAAATGTGAAGATCGGTAAGGCCGGTCGTAAGCGCAATATGGGCTTCCGTCCCACTGTTCGCGGTTCTGTAATGAACCCCAACGACCACCCGCACGGTGGTGGTGAGGGTAAGTCCCCCATCGGCCGTCCCGGTCCTTGCACCCCTTGGGGCAAGCCTGCTCTGGGTTATAAGACCCGCAGCAAGAAGAAAAAGTCTGACAAGATGATCGTTCGCCGTCGCAACGGTAAATAAGAAGAAAGGAGAAGATTAAATGAGTAGAAGTGCCAAGAAGGGCTTTTATGTTGAAGAAAGCCTGTTCAAAAAGGTTGAAGCCCTGAACGCTAAGGGCGACAAGCAGGTTATCAAAACCTGGTCCAGAAGTTCCACAATCTTCCCTGAATTCGTAGGTCATACCTTTGCTGTTCACGACGGAAGAAAGCATGTACCGGTCTATGTGACCGAGGACATGGTCGGCCATAAGCTGGGTGAGTTCGCGCCCACCAGAACATTTAGAGGCCACGCAGGCTCCAAGTCATCTAAGTAATCGGAAAGGAGATTTATTATGGAAGCTACAGCAAAAGCAACGTACGTCCGTATCTCTCCCAGAAAGGTTCAGATCGTACTTGATTTAATCAGAAAGCAGCCTGCCGACAAGGCCATGGCTATTCTGCAATACACCCCCAAAGCCGCTTGTGAGCCTGTGATGAAGGTGCTCAAGTCCGCGATGGCAAATGCAGAGAACAACAACAATATGGATGTTTCCCGTCTGTATGTGAGCGACTGCAATGTAGGCGCCGGCCCCACTCTGAAGAGAATTCAGGCCAGAGCCCAGGGCAGAGCTTACAGAATCAACAAGAGAACATCTCACATCACCATTACCGTTAAGGAAATGGAAGACTAAGCGAGGAGGAAGAGTTAAATGGGACAGAAATGTAATCCTACCGGTCTCAGAATCGGTGTCATTAAAAACTGGGACTCCCGCTGGTACGCAAAGAAGGGCGAGTTCGGCGATACCCTTGTAGAGGACTACAAGCTGCGTAAGTATCTGCTGGAGACCCTTTCCGGCGCAGGTGTTCCTAAGGTGGAGATTGAGCGTGACGCCAAGCGTGTGCGCATCAACATCCACTGCGCAAAGCCCGGTATGGTGATCGGCAAGCAGGGCGCTGAGATCGAAAAGCTCAGAGCGCTGTGCGCCAAGAAACTGGGCAAAGAACTGAACGAAGTGTACATCAACATCGTTGAGATCAAGCAGCCCGATCTGAATGCAACTTTGGTTGCTCAGAATGTGGCCGGTCAGCTGGAGCGGCGTGTATCTTTCCGTCGCGCAGTAAAGGGTGCTATCCGCAACACCATGCGTTTGGGCGCTCGCGGTATCAAGATCCAGGTCAGCGGCCGTGTAGGCGGCGCCGAGATCGCGCGTACCGAGACATACAAAGAGGGTACGATCCCGCTGCAGACCATCCGTGCAGACATTGACTACGGTTTGGTTGAGGCTAAGACCACTTACGGCCGTATCGGCGTAAAGGTTTGGATCTACCAGGGCGAGGTTCTTCACGAGTCTCGTAATAAGAGAAGAAATCGTCGGGAAGGAGGAAATCGATAATGCTGTTACCTAAGCGTGTTAAGCACCGCAAGCAGCACAGAGGTCGTATGACCGGTGTGGCTACCCGCGGCAATAAAGTTACCTACGGTGAGTACGGTCTGATGACCACTGAGCCTGCATGGATCACTGCGGCACAGATCGAGGCTGCCCGTATCGCTATGACCCGTTACACCAAGCGTGGCGGTCAGGTATGGATCAAGATTTTCCCCGACAAGCCCATTACCGCTCGTCCTGCCGATACCCGAATGGGTAAAGGTAAAGGTAACGTGGACTACTGGGTAGCCGTGGTAAAGCCCGGTCGCGTTATGTTTGAGCTGGGCGGTGTTGAGGAGTCTGTGGCGCGCGAGGCTATGCGTCTTGCTGCCAACAAGCTCCCCGTAAAATGCAAGTTCGTTAAGAAAGAGGGAGGCGAGCAGGAATGAAAGCAGCAGAAATCCGTGCTTTGAGCGCCGATCAGCGCGCAAAGAAGTTGGCAGAGCTCAAGGATGAACTCTTCAACCTGCATTTCCAGCAGGCCATCAATCAGCTCGACAACCCTATGAGAATTAAAGCGGTCAAGAAGGACATTGCACGCATTAAGACTGTGGAGCGCGCAATCGAACTCGAAAGCGCTAACTCTTAAGAAGGAGGTAACTGATCATGGAAAGAAACCTCAGAAAGACAAGAGTTGGTCTTGTTTCCAGCGATAAGATGGATAAGACAGTTGTGGTTAGCATTCAGGACAGAGTGGCTCACCCGCTGTATGGCAAGATCGTAAACCGTACCGTGAAGTACAAAGCACACGACGAGAAGAATGAGTGCGGCGTAGGCGACAAGGTTATGATTATGGAGACCCGTCCCTACAGCAAAGACAAGAGATGGCGTGTGGTTGAGATCATTGAAAAGGCTAAATAATTCAAACGGATTACTTGGTTTTTCATACAGACTGCTTTCGCAGTCGGAACTAAAATAATAACTGCAAGATGAGCAAAGTGTTATTTTGCAGTACGAAGGAGGAAAATGCTGTGATACAACAGGAAAGTCGGCTGAAGGTCGCAGACAACACCGGTGCTAAAGAGATTCTTTGCATTCGCGTGCTGGGCGGCTCCGGCAGAAGATACGCCAACATCGGCGACGTGATCGTTGCTTCCGTCAAGAAAGCAGCACCCGGCGGCGTGGTGAAAAAGGGCGAAGTTGTTAAAGCAGTCATCGTTCGTACAACCAAAGGTGTACGTCGTGACGACGGCCAGTACATTCGTTTTGATGAAAATGCTGCCGTAATTATCAAAGAGGATAAAACGCCTCGTGGCACCCGTATTTTTGGACCCGTAGCAAGAGAACTTCGTGATAAGGATTACATGAAGATTTTGTCCCTTGCTCCGGAAGTGCTTTAATGGAGGTGCGAGAGAATGAGTAAGATGTTTGTAAAATCCGGCGATACCGTTCAGGTGCTGTCCGGTAAATCCAAGGGCGTGCGCGGCGAAGTTGTTGCTGTTAGCCCTGCTGAGGGTAAAGTCATCGTCAAGAAGGTCAATGTGGTTACCAAGCATGTAAAGCCCCGCAAGATGGGCGAGGCCGGCGGCCTGATTGATGTTGAGTCCGCGCTGTACGCTTCCAAGGTACAGCTGGTGTGCCCCAAATGTAACGAGGCGACCCGCGTCGGCCACAAAAAGGGCGGCGCACGCATTTGCAAAAAATGCGGCAACGAATTTTAAGTAAGGGAGGAACATAACAATGGCTGCAAGGTTAAAAGAAACCTATAAGAGCGAAGTTGCTCCGGCATTGATGAAGAAATTCGGCTACAAATCTGTTATGCAAATCCCGAAGCTTGACAAGATTGTTATCAATGTTGGTTGCGGCGAAGCCCGCGAAAACTCTAAGGTTGTAGATGCAATCATCTCCGACCTGTCCCAGATCACCGGTCAGCGCCCCGTGGTGTGCCGCGCAAAGAAGTCTGTTGCAAACTTCAAGCTGCGTGAGGGCATGCCCATCGGCGTAAAGGTCACTCTGCGTGGCGAGAGAATGTATGAATTCCTGGACAGATTCTTTAATCTGGCTCTCCCCAGAGTGCGTGACTTCAGAGGGATCAATGCAAACTCCTTTGACGGCCGTGGTAACTACGCCATGGGTATCAAAGAACAGTTGATTTTCCCCGAGATCGAATATGACAAGATCGACAAGGTGCGCGGTATGGATATCATTATGGTAACCACCGCAAACACAGATGAAGAAGCACGGGAGCTGCTCAAGCTGATGGGCGCACCGTTTGCAGAGTAAGGAGGGATTATCGTGGCAAAAACATCTATGAAAGTCAAGGCAGTTCGTCCTGCCAAGTATTCCACCAGACAGCACAACAGATGTAAGATCTGCGGTAGACCTCACGCATACCTGCGTAAGTATGGCGTGTGCCGTATCTGCTTCAGAGAGCTGGCTCACAAGGGCGAGATCCCCGGTGTGCGCAAGGCATCTTGGTAATCTGAGAATTGAAGATCGAATAAGGAGGAAATATCAATGCATATTACAGACCCTATCGCTGATATGCTGACCAGAATTCGCAACGCGAATTCCGCAAAGCACGATACTGTAGATATTCCCGCATCTAACATGAAGAAGTCAATTGCTCAGATTCTGGTAGATGAAGGTTATATCAAAGGCTACAAAGTAATTGAAGACGGCAAGCAGGGCGTTATCCGCGTGACCCTGAAGTATGGCGAGGGCAAGAGCCGCGTCATCACCGGTCTGCGCCGCGTGTCTAAGCCCGGTCTTCGTAAGTATTCAAGCGTTGAGGATATGCCCAAGGTTATGAAGGGCCTGGGCGTAGCCATCGTTTCTACATCTAAAGGCGTAATGACAGACAAAGAAGCTCGCAAAGAGAATGTGGGCGGCGAAGTTCTGGCATTTATTTGGTAAGGAGGTGCAGTCGTATGTCACGAATTGGCTTAAAGCCTATTGAAATTCCTGCCGGCGTTGACGTAAAGGTTGACGGAACGACTGTTACCGTAAAGGGCCCCAAAGGGGAACTTACCCGGAATGTTCATCCGAACATGGCAGTCGCAGTAGAAGGCAACGAAGTTATTGTAAAAAGACCCAACGATGAGAAGGAGAACAAGTCTCTTCACGGCTTGACCCGCACCCTCATTCACAACATGGTTCTGGGCGTGACCGAGGGCTTCAAGAAGAATCTAGAAGTCAACGGTGTTGGTTACAGAGTACAGGTACAGAACAACAAGCTCACAATGAACCTTGGCTTTTCTCACCAGGTGATCATGGACGCACCGGAAGGCATTACCATTGAGTGCCCCAGTGCCAACGCCATTGTCATCAGCGGCGCAGACAAGCAGGCCGTAGGCCAGTTTGCCGCACAGGTCCGCGAGAAGAGACCCCCGGAACCCTACAAGGGCAAGGGTATCAAGTATGACTTTGAGCATATTCGCCGCAAGGAAGGCAAAGCAGGTAAGAAATAAGGGAAGGAGTGAATTACAATGGTTTCAAGACAAGACGCCAATAAGGCAAGACAAAAGCGCCACATTCGTGTTCGTGGCAAAATCAGCGGCACTGCTGCTCGTCCCAGACTCAACGTATATCGCTCCCTCAGCAATATTTACGTTCAGCTCATTGATGATGTTGCCGGTGTAACGCTAGCAAGTGCATCCTCTACTGAGAAGGACTTTGCACAGTACGGCGGAAATGTAGAAGCAGCTAAGGCTGTTGGTAAGACATTAGCAGAAAGAGCCACCGCAAAGGGCATCACCGAGTGCGTATTTGACCGTGGCGGTTACGTGTATCACGGTCGTGTGGCTGCGGTTGCAGACGGCGCTCGTGAGGGCGGACTGAAGTTCTAACGAAGGAGGTAAATACTTTTGGCTACAAAGATTGACGCATCTTCAATGGAACTTGAAGAAAGAGTGGTTACCATCAACCGTGTTTCTAAAACCGTAAAGGGCGGTCGAATTTTTAAGTTCTCCGCACTGGTGGTTGTTGGTGATAAGAACGGTCTGGTCGGTTTCGGTATCGGTAAGTCCGGTGAGGTTCCGGACGCTATCCGTAAGGGGATCGAGGACGCAAAGAAAAATTTGATCAAAGTATCTCTGCGGGGTACCACCATTCCCCATGAGATCACCGGTAAATTCGGTGCTGGCGAAGTGCTGCTTATGCCCGCTCCCAAAGGTACCGGCGTGATCGCCGGCGGCCCGGTTCGTGCGGTTGTTGAGACCGTTGGTATCGGCGATATTCGTACCAAGGCCGTTCGCTCAAACAACCCGTACAATGTGGTTCGCGCCACCATTGACGGCTTGAGCAGACTGCGCACGGCAGAGGAAGTTGCTGCTGTTCGCGGTAAGTCAGTGAAAGAAATCGTAGGATAAGGAGGGGCGCATTATGGCAGATATTAGAATCAAACTTACAAAAAGCCTGATCGGCAGTAAGCAGGACCAGATCGCCACCGCCCACTCTCTTGGCCTGCGGAAGATCGGCAACGAAACCGTTCAGCCGAACAACGACGCAACTCAGGGCAAGATCAAGAAGATCGCACACCTGATCACCGTTGTTGAAGAATAAGGGGAGGTAGCAAGATGAAATTACATGAACTTTCTCCTGCTGAAGGCTCCAAAAAGAGTGTTAAGCGTATCGGTCGCGGTACTGCTTCCGGCCAGGGTAAAACCGCCGGTAAAGGCCAGAAGGGTCAGAAGGCCCGTTCCGGTTACAGCAGACGGCCCGGCTTTGAAGGTGGTCAGATGCCCCTTCAGCGTCGTGTGCCCAAAAGAGGTTTCAACAACATTTTTGCAACGGAGTACGCCATTGTCAATGTGTCTGATCTGAACGACAGATTTGAGGACGGCGCAACCGTGAACGCTGAGAGCCTGGTGGCCTCCGGTCTTTTGAAGAAGACCCTGGACGGTGTAAAGGTTCTGGGCAAGGGCGAGATTACTAAGGCTCTGACCGTTCAGGTCACCGCCATCAGTGAGAGCGCCAAATCTAAGATTGAGGCAGCAGGTGGCAAGGTGGAGGTGCTGTAAATGATCAAGACCTTCGTAAACGCTTGGAAAGTTGCGGACATCCGCAAAAAGCTTTTGTTTACAGCATTTGTTATCCTTGTTTTCCGAATTGGCTCTGTCATTCCTGTTCCTTTCCTGAACATTGTAGATGAGATCAATGTAGGTAAGGGCAACACCATTTTAACCTACCTGAGCTTGATGACCGGTAGTGCATTCACATACGGAACAATTTTCGCTATGTCCATCACACCGTACATCAATGCCTCCATTATTATGCAGCTTCTTGCTGTGGCCATTCCTGCACTGGAGCGGCTGCAGAAGGAGGGCGAAGAAGGCAGAAAGAAGATCGGCACGATCACCCGTTTCGTTACGGTTGGTCTGGGTCTGTTGCAGTCCCTGGCATACTTCTTCTTCCTGCGTGCCAACGGCTATCTGATGAAGGATGCCAGCGGCGCAGCATTCACCGGCTTTGACGCCGTGTTCCAGGCAGTGGTCATTATTGCAGTGCTCACCGCCGGCACAGCCGTGATTATGTGGCTGGGCGAGCAGATCACCATTTCCGGTATTGGTAACGGTATTTCCATTATCCTTTTTGCCGGCATCGTGTCTCGTTTCCCCACCCTGATCAAGCAGCTGTTCCAGTATCTGGACACCGGCCGTACCGTGTACAAAGTTCTGGTTCCCGTGGTGTGCGTGATCTTCCTTCTGATGATTGCTTACATCGTATTTATGGATAACTCAGAGCGCCGTCTGCCCATTCAGTACGCCAAGCGCGTTGTGGGCCGCAAAATGTACGGCGGTCAGTCCACCCACATGCCCATTAAGATCAATATGAGCGGCGTGCTGCCCATCATCTTTGCATCTTCTATTTTGTCCCTGCCCGGTACGGTGCAGATGTTCATTTCTGCTGACAAGTACAAGGGCACCGGCTGGGAGAAGTTCTTTGACGCCTTCCAGAGTGACTCTTGGTGGTATGCGGGTATGTACTTCCTGCTGATCATCTTCTTTGCCTATTTCTACAGCACCATTCAGTACAACCCGATTGAAATGGCAAATAATCTTCGTAAAAACAACGGCGCAATTCCTGGCATTCGTCCCGGCAAGCCCACTTCCGATTACATCATGCGAGTTCTGTCCCGTCTGACCTTGATCGGTTCTTTGATGCTTTGCATAGTTGCCTTGTTCCCCATCGTGTACTCCTTGATTTGTAAGGCGGCGATTCCGCCCCTGGAGACCGGCGGTGACGACGGCGGCATGAGCATCACCCTGGGCGGTACATCCATCATCATTATGTGCGGTGTAGCTCTGGAGACGGTGCGTCAGCTGGAAAGCCAGTTGATGATGCGCCACTATAAAGGCTTCCTTGACTGATTATAAGGAGAACGCAAGATGAATTTGATCCTTCTTGGCGCGCCCGGTGCCGGCAAAGGCACCCAGGCGGAAAAGATTGTTGAAAAGTATGGTATTCCTGCCATCTCCACCGGTAACATCATCCGTGCTGCTCTGAAAGAGGGCACCGAGATGGGCCTGAAGGCCAAGTCCTATATGGACGCAGGCCAGTTGGTTCCGGACGATGTGGTTATCGGGATCATCAAGGACAGACTGGAACAAAAAGATTGCGAAAACGGATTTATTCTGGACGGATTTCCTCGTACCATTCCTCAAGCCCAGGCGCTTGAGGACATGGGCGTGGCTATTGATAAGGTCATTGATATAGAAGTCCCTGACGAGAAAATTACCGCCAGAATGTCCGGCCGTCGTGTATGTTCAAAGTGTGCAAATTCCTACCACATGCTTTATAAAAAGCCCAAGGTGGACGGTGTTTGTGACGCTTGCGGCGGTGCACTGATTCAACGCAAGGACGATGCGCCGGAGACGGTGCAGGCTCGCCTTGTGGAATACCACAAGATGACCGAGCCGCTGAAGGACTTTTACGACAAGCTGGGTAAGCTGGCAGTCGTAGAGGGTCAGGAAGAGGTGGCAGACACCACGGCACTCGTTTTTGCAGCACTGGAGGATTAACATGGTCGTGCTGAAAAGCAGCAGAGAACTGGAGCTGATGAAAGAGGCTTGCCAGATCTCCGCTGAAGCATTGATGGTAGCAGGTGAGGCTGTTAAGCCGGGCATCTCTACAAAGGAAATTGATAAGATCGCTTACGATCTGATCATCAAACGGGGCGCTAAGCCCAATTTCCTGCACTATGGGGGCTATCCCGCTACTGCATGTATATCCATAAATGATGAAGTGATCCACGGTATACCGAAAAAGGACCGCATCCTCCAAGAGGGTGACATTGTCAGCATCGACCTGGGTGCGGCCAAAAACGGTTATAACGGCGATAATGCTGCCACATTTGCAGTCGGGTCTTGCTCGCCCGAGGCAAAGCGGCTGATGGATACCACCCGCGAGAGCCTGTATAAAGGCATTGAGCAGGCGATACCCGGCAACAGGATCGGCGATATCGGTCACGCAGTACAAGAATATTGCGAGGCGCGCGGATACGGTGTTGTTCGTGACTTTGTGGGTCACGGCGTGGGCACCAAACTTCATGAAGACCCCAGCGTACCAAACTTCGGTCACGCAGGACGCGGTATCAGACTATTACCCGGAATGACATTGGCAATTGAACCAATGATAAATCTGGGGACCTATAAGGTAAAACAGCTTTCAGACGGTTGGACGGTCAAGACGGCAGACGGCAAGCTGGCTGCGCACTTTGAGCACACCATTGCCATTACCTCTAACGGTCCGGTCATTTTGACCAAAGTCTGAGGCGTTAATCAATTGCAGGCGATTACGCCGTAATGTGATTCCAGATAAGAGCGAACATCAATTCAAGATCCTATCCATAAGAGAGGTAAACGATGTCAAAGTCAGATATGATTGAAGTGGAAGGTACTGTGGTTGAGGCGCTACCCAACACGACCTTTAAGGTAGCACTCCAAAATGACCACATCATTTTAGCCCATATCAGCGGTAAGCTGCGGATGAACAACATTCGTATTCTTCCCGGTGATAAGGTAACGATTGAGATGTCACCCTATGACCTGAACAAGGGTCGTATTATTTGGCGCTCAAAGTAAATAAAGGAGGATATTCAAATGAAAGTCAGACCTTCTGTAAAGAAAATTTGCGACAAATGCAAAGTGATTAAGCGCAATGGTAAAGTCATGGTTATCTGTGAAAATCCAAAGCACAAACAGCGTCAGGGCTAATCCTGAGCAATAATTCGGAGGTAAAACAATATGGCACGTATTTCTGGTGTTGACTTGCCCAACGACAAGAGAGTTGAGATCGGCCTTACTTACATCTATGGTATCGGCCGTACCACTGCTACTCAGATCGTAGAGGCAACCGGAATTGATCCCGATACTCGTTGCAGAGATCTTACCGAGGATCAGGTTTCCAAAATTCGTGATTACATTGAGAAGAACCTGAATGTTGAAGGTGATCTGCGCAGAGACAGAGCATTTGACATTAAGAGACTCATTGAAATTAACTGCTATCGCGGTATGCGCCATCGTCAGGGCCTGCCTGTAAGAGGACAGACCTCCAAGAACAACGCCCGCACCCGCAAAGGTCCCAAGAAGACCATAGCAAACAAGAAGAAATAAGCGTAGGAGGATATTCGTAGTATGGCTACAAAAAAGACCACTGGCTCTCGCAAACGCCGCGAGAAGAAGAATATTGAACGTGGTGCTGCCCATATTCAGTCAACCTTCAACAACACCATCGTAACCATCACGGACACGCAGGGCAATGCCGTTTCTTGGGCGTCTGCCGGCGAAATGGGTTTCCGTGGTTCCAAGAAGTCTACTCCCTTTGCTGCACAGACTGCTGCCGAGGTTGCTGCTAAGGCTGCTATGGAGCATGGTATGAAGACGGTGGAAGTTTTCGTTAAAGGCCCCGGCTCCGGCCGTGAAGCTGCCATCCGCGCACTTCAGACCGCCGGTCTGGATGTAACCCTGATTAAGGATGTTACCCCCATTCCGCACAACGGCTGCCGTCCGCCTAAGAGACGTCGTGTATAATCTAACGGAGGTGTAGAAGATATGGCAAAGAATTCAGAGCCCATCGCAAAGCGCTGCAAAGCACTCGGCATTTCTCCGGCTGTTATGGGCTATACAAATAAGGATACATTCAGAAATTCTTATACCAAGAATCGCCGCAAGAAGAGCGAGTATGCTATGCAGCTGCAGGAAAAGCAGAAAGTGAAGTTCATCTACGGCATTCTGGAGAAGCAGTTCCATTCTTACTATGAGAAGGCAGCTAAGGCTCCCGGCCAGACCGGTGCTGTGCTGCTGACCATGGTAGAGACTCGTTTGGACAATGTGGCTTTCCGCACCGGTTTTTGCAAGACCCGTCGTGAGGCTCGCCAGGCTGTTTCTCACGGTCACTTCACCGTGAACGGCAAAAAGGTCAACATTCCCTCCTACCTTGTGAAGGCCGGCGATGTGATCGCTGTGGTGGATAAGAGCAAGGAGAACGGCAGATTTAAGCTCGTGAAGGAAGAGGGCGTTTATGGCAACGCTCCCAAGTGGCTGGAGGTTGACGCAGAGAAGCTGACCGCTAAGGTTGTGGCTCTGCCCACCCGTGAAGACATTGATTATCCTGTTGAAGAGCACTTGATCGTTGAGTTCTATTCTAGATAATAGTTGATCATTCTGTTATTTAGCTGTTAAAATCAAAATAGGAGGCTTTTAAATGATTGAAATTGATAAGCCGAAAATCGAGATTGTAGATTTATCTACTCAGGGAAGCAGAAGCGTAGGTAAGTTTGTGGTGGAACCTCTGGAAAGAGGTTTCGGCGCAACCCTGGGCAACGGTATGCGGAGAGTACTGCTCTCCTCTCTGCCCGGCTATGCCATCACTTCCGTGAAGATTGATGGTGTGCTGCACGAGTTTTCTACCATTCCGCATGTAAAGGAAGATGTGACGGAGATCGTTTTGAATCTCAAGAACGTTATCCTGAAGATTCACGATGAGCAGCCGAAGATGCTGCACATTGAGGCCAGCGGAGAAGGCGAGATCACTGCGGGCGATATTATTCATGACGCAGATGTAGAGATCCTGAATCCCGAGCTGCACATTGCTTATCTGGACGCCGGCGCCAGCGTATCTATGGAGCTGACGGCAGACAGCGGCCGCGGCTATGTGCCCTGTGACCGCAACAAGCAGCTGATGGATTTGCCCATCGGCACCATTGCAATCGACTCTATCTACACCCCGGTGCTCAAGGTGAATTACACCGTAGAGAACACCCGTGTAGGTCAGCAGACAGACCTTGATAAACTGATTCTTGATGTTGAGACGGACGGCACCATTCCGGCTGACGAGGCCGCTTCTTTGGCTGCTAAGATTCTCAACGACCACCTGATGCTGTTTGTGGATCTCTCTGAGGAGATTGGCAACCAGGATATTATGGTGGAGAAGGACGACGACGGTAAGGAGAAGGTTCTGGAGATGACCATTGAGGAACTGGATCTGTCCGTGCGCTCTTTCAACTGTCTCAAGCGAGCAGGCATTAACACAGTAGAGGATTTGATCAGCAAATCCGAAGAAGATATGATGAAGGTTAGAAACCTGGGCCGCAAGTCCCTGGACGAGGTGGTTGCCAAGCTGCAATCCCTGGGCTTCAGCCTGAGTCACGATGAGGATTAAAGGAGGGAATTTCAATGCCAGGTTCCAGAAAATTGGGCAGACCTACTGACCACAGAAAAGCAATGCTCAGAGGTATGGTTACTTTTCTTTTAGAAAACGGCAAGATTGAAACTACCGTTACCAGAGCGAAAGAAGTTCGCGCTATGGCTGAGAAGATGATCACTCTCGGCAAGAAGAACACTTTGGCTTCCAAAAGACAGGTGCTTTCCTATGTTACCAAGGAAGATGTTGTAAAGAAGTTGTTTGATGAGATCGCGCCCAAGTACGAGGACAGAAACGGCGGTTACACCCGCATTGTAAAGACTGGCCCCCGTCGCGGCGACGCAGCTGAGATGTGCATCATCGAGCTTGTATAAGCGCAGGTCATTATGACGGTTATAGGCGTATGTACCCCGGTACATACGCCTTTTTTCATGGTCGTGGCGTTAATATAAAAATTACCAAAAAGTGCAGACAGTTTGCCCCCGGCAGCCGTCTTATAGAGTGTACACACAATGGGAAACGCTTTGACCAGCAGAAAGGAAATGTACGATGTTCGGTAAAAAGAAAATTGAGGCTGTGTCCGTATTAGACCTGCGCAACTATACGCCCCAGGCGCTGCGCAAGATCAGCTCTATTCAAGCGGTAAGCACCATCTTGCTGCCGGAGAATCCTTCGCCGGCATTCGCAGAGGCCTATGCGGATATAACCAAGGGGGCCATTGCCCAGGAGGTGTTTGCGCCTATGGACAAAGTGGCCCAGTATAACGGGATGAATGTGCTGGGGTCTACGCTGCCGGAGGGCGCCATTTGCCTTTGTAACGGTATGACCATCTTTCGGCGGGCTGCCGGGGAGAAGCACGCCCGAGTCTTTTTGAGCGGTATAGGCGTTGCAGAGCAGGGCACCGGCCTGGTGATTGAGAACCTGAACGGTATGTTCAGGGAATTGGATCGGGATCTGGACCATTTGCACCAGTTCTCCGCAGAGCTGCGGGCAGGTGCGGATTTGCTGTCCCGGTTGGAGGACGGCGCGGTGATCGTGGTGGGCAGCAGCCTGTTTTTTGCGCCGGATGTGACCCCGGAGATGATCACGGATAAGCACCTGCTGTTTATCGTAGGTGCGGTTGCCGTATGTCCCAAGCCGCTGCTGGGCACGGTGCAGGCCAACAGCATAGTAGGGAATATGGTCATGGACGAAGAAGCGTATGAAGCATTCCGAAAAAAGTACAAAGTATGAGCACTTTAATGCTGTTTATGCTGGATCTTATGCTGCGGTGCTGCGTTGGATTAGCGGTCGTGTGCCTGCTGATTTGGCCGAGGAGCTGACCCAGCAGACCTTTATGCAGTATTGGCAGTGGCTGCTGGCGGCGGCTGCTTTTCCTAAGTCGGACAAAAGCCTGCTGCTGTCCATTGCCCGCAGCGTGTGCGCCGACCACTACCGGGCCATTGCTGCCCGGGCGGTGTGCGTGGCTATACCGGAGGACTTTGACCTGCCGGATCGGGCGGATCCCATCACCATGGTAGAGTGGGCGCAGGTGCTGGGTATGCTGGGGCGAGAGGATCAGATTTTGCTCGCTATGCGGCGCCAGGGCTACGGCAGTAAAGAGATCGGTCTGGCACTGGGTATTTCCGGCTCTGCGGTGCGTACCCGGTTGCAAAAGGTGCGCAAGCTGCTGCGCAAGGTGCTGGCGGACTGACGGTTGCACCGGCGACAGGCTTATGGTATAATGACAACAGAATATGTGAGGTGGTATCCTGATGAAAAAGTACAGTGCGATCTTTTGTTTCCTGCTGGCAACTGTGTTTGTTGGGGTGCCATCTTTTTTTGCCTTTGCCGGGGAGCAGGGGACTTTAGGTGATAGTCAGGTGGATTATGTGTTTGAGGAGAGTACCGGCACTTTGACCCTCACCGGCACCGGTGCTACGCCGGATTACACCCCGGAGAGTCTGCCGCCATTTGCCGCCCACCGCAGCCAAATCCGCACAGTACAAGTGGAGGAGGGCATTACCGGGCTGGGGGACAATCTGCTTCGCCAGTTGACGGCTGCTACGGATGTGCAGTTGCCGGAGAGCCTGAGAACGATTGGCAGTAACACCTTTTTCCATGTCGCAGCCTTACAGTCGATACGAATTCCTGCCGGGGTCACGGGTATTGGCAGTTATGCCTTTGCCGCTTGCTCTTCGCTGACGGATATTCAGTTTGACAATATGGCCGGCAGTTTGCAGCTGGGCGCCTGTGCCTTTATTGACTGCAAGGCGCTGACCGCTGCCCAGTTCCCGGTGGGCACCGGCTTTGGTCAGTACGCGGTTGGGTACCAGGACGAGGACGGCCGCCCCATGACTGCCTTTACCTTGCGGGGACTGACCGGCACCACTGCCCAGTATTATGCGGATGCAACGGCACAGATTACCTTTGATCCGGCGCTGGAGCTGACTCAAGGCGCCACCTTTGGCAACACATTTCAATCCTACAGCGGTACAGATTGGTATCGCTATACCCCTACTGCTACCGGTACTTACCATTTTTACTCCATGGGCAGTGTGGACACGGTGGTGCGCCTATGCGACAGCAGCAAGGCGGACCTGGGGCAAGGCAGCGACGACCGTTCCCTTTATGATCTGAATTTTGATCTCACCTGTACTTTGCAGGCAGGGGAGACCTATTATTTTCAAGTGACCAATAACCACAGCCTGGGGGCATACACGGCGTATCTGTATCCGGGTAAAGTGATCGGTTTTTCTGCCGCATTCCCGGCAGATCAGGTGCTGGTCACCGGTGTGGATAGCACGGCGCGCACGGACAGCGATGGGCAGACCTATGCTTACTTTGACCTGAACGCCTTTACCGATCGGTTGCAAATTACCATCACTTATGATACCGGCGACCAGGTGACTCTGCCGCTGACAGAGAAAAACTATAACGGCCATGTCTTTTCATTGACGGACGATCAAGTTGCCCATCACTGGACAGAGGGTACGTACACCGCCACTCTGACCTGGGGTGACCAAACGGCTGCTGTGCCGGTGCAAGTACACACCCATGTGTACACCGCCCAACGCACAGAACCCACTTGCGTGGCAGACGGCCAAATCCTTTACACATGCACTTGCGGTGACAGCTATGCCACCCCGATTGCCAAGCTGGGGCATACGGCGCCTGCCACCCACCGAGTTGAGCCCACATGCACTTTGCCGGGTTATACTTATGATTATTGCACCCGGTGCAGAGCGCATTTGTCCGATACCGTCAGTACCCCGGCGTTGGGGCACGATTATACCGCCGTGGTGATCCCGCCGACGACAACGGAGGAGGGCTACACCCGCTACACCTGCCGGCGCTGCGGCAGCAGCTATGATGCGAATTATCAACCGGCGCTTAGCTACACCGTCACCGGGCGTGCGGTGGCAATGGAGAGCACGGACGGCAGTCACCCCCACAATTATCTGCTGGTGGGCACGACGATAGAGTTGGGCGATGAGAGCGTGCGAACCGGCGAGGACGGCACATTTTCTATTGCCGTGGCGCCGGGTACTTATACCTTGACCGTGGGGGCGGATTTTTACTTATGCCGCCAGGTGCAGGTAACGGTCACTACACAGAGCGTAGACTTGGGCGATGTGCCGGTGATGGCCTATGATTTGACCGGCGATGGGTATGTGAACGCCCGGGATCTGGTGACTTTACAGCAGTACGCAGCCGATATTGACCGGGGCGATGGCGCGTATGAGCGGTTGTTGGATTTTAACGGAGACGGGCGAATTACCGCTGCGGATATGGACGGCGCTGCCGGTTTTATCGGTGCCGGCAAGCTGGACGAAAGCATTTACGATTAACAGAGAAAACCAACCTGTGGAATCACGGGTTGGTTTTTGTATTTTTCTATTGAAAAAGCACCGCATATAGCGTATAATAGCCGTAATATAAACGAAAAAATACTTGCCATACCCGGTGTCGCGCCCGGTGCGCCACCGCAAACGGAGGACAGTTTTATGAAAAAAGTTGCAGTCATTATGGGCTCGGACAGCGATCTGCCGGTGGTGGCACCGGCCATTAAGCAGCTGCGGGAGCTGAGCATTGAGACAGAGGTGCATGTAATGAGCGCCCACCGTACCCCCAAGGAGGCTATGGCCTTTGCAGAGAGTGCCCGGGAGAACGGCTTTGGCGTGATTCTGGCAGCCGCCGGTATGGCGGCGCACCTGGGCGGTGTGTTGGCCGCTTCCACTACTCTGCCGGTGATTGGCATTCCGTGCAGTGCCAAGGTGCTGGACGGTATGGACGCCATGCTGGCTACGGTGATGATGCCCCCGGGTATTCCGGTGGCTACTGTTGGGGTCAATGCGGCTAAGAACGCAGCGCTGCTGGCAGCGGAAATTCTGGCTGTGGGCAATGACGACTTAATGGACAAACTGGTGCAAATGCGGGCGGATATGGCCGCTGCCGTGCGCCAAAAAGATACAGACCTGCAAAAGAAACTGGAGGAGATCTGAGTATGGAAAAGAGTTTTAGTGCAAGCTATGCGGCAGCCGGTGTAGATGTGACCGCCGGTTATGAGTCTGTGGAGCGGATCAAGGCCCATGTAAAGCGCACCACCGTGCCCGGCGTGCTGGGTGGGATCGGCGGCTTTGGCGGTATGTTTCAACTGCCGGTGAACGACTATAAAGAGCCGGTGCTGGTCAGCGGTACAGACGGTGTAGGCACCAAGCTGAAGATCGCCTTTTTAATGGATAAGCACGATACCGTAGGTATCGATTGTGTGGCTATGTGCGTCAACGATGTGGCTTGCTCCGGTGCCAAGCCCCTGTTCTTCCTGGATTATATTGCCTGCGGCAAAAACTTCCCGGAGAAGATTGAGCAGATCGTGGCCGGTGTGGCTGAGGGCTGTGTGCAGGCCGGTTGTGCTCTGGTTGGCGGCGAGACTGCGGAGATGCCCGGCTTTTATCCGGAGGACGAGTATGACCTGGCCGGATTCTCTGTTGGCGTTGGCGAAAAGAGCAAGTTGGTCAGCGGTGAGGAGCTGCAAGCCGGAGACGCGCTTATCGGCGTGGCCTCCTCCGGCGTACATTCTAATGGCTTCTCTTTGGTGCGCAAGGTGTTTAACATTTCTTCCCAGCGGCTGCAAGTGCAGGTGCCGGAGCTGGGCAAGAGCCTGGGCGAGGAGTTGCTGACACCCACCCGCATTTATGTAAAGCCCCTGCTGGCACTGATGGACAGCGTGCGGGTGCACGCCATCAGCCACATTACCGGCGGCGGCTTCTATGAGAATGTGCCCCGTATGCTGCAAGATGGCTTCACCGCTGTGATTGAGAAAGACAAGTGCTTTAAGAAGCCTATTTTTGACCTGATCGCCAAAGAAGGCAACATTCCGGAGCGGGATATGTATAATACCTTTAATATGGGCACCGGTTTGGTGATTGCCGTAGACGCCACGAAGGCGGACGAGGCCGTGCGGATCCTGCAACAGGCAGGGGAGCAGGCTGCAATCATAGGCCAGATCAAGTCCGGCGAGAAAGGCGTGGAGCTGGTATGAAGCGCATTGTCGTGTTAGTTTCCGGTGGGGGCACCAATTTGCAGGCTTTGCTGGACGCCCAAGACAGGGGAGAGATCCCCGGCGGGCAAATTACCTGCGTTATCGCTTCCAAGCCTGGCGTGTATGCGCTGGAGCGAGCTGCGGCTCACGGTATTCCCGGTAAGGTTTTGGAGCGCAAGGCGTACCCGGATGTACATGCTTACTCTGCTGCCATGCGGGACCTGCTGCTGGCGGAGCAGGCGGATCTGGTGGTGTATGCCGGGTTCCTGACCATTCTCGATGAACAGGTGGTAGACGCTTTTCCCGGAAAAATGATGAACATTCACCCGGCGTTGATCCCATCTTTTTGTGGCAAGGGCTATTATGGCCTCCATGTGCATGAGGCGGTGCTGCAAAGCGGGGTCAAGCTTACCGGTGCTACGGTGCACTTTGTGACTGCCGACTGCGACGCCGGCCCCATCATCGCCCAAAAGGCGGTGCCGGTGCTGGAGGGGGACACCCCGGAGGTTTTGCAGCGACGGGTGATGGAGCAATGCGAATGGCAGCTGCTGCCTCAGGCGGTGGCACTCTTTTGTCAAGATAAAATTCAGATTACGGGCAACAAGACCCGTATTTTAGATTGAGGTATAGTGTGAAAAATCACACTATACAGATTATATTGCCCTCAAAATTTGCCTTTGGCATAATTTTGAGATGGCTGTAATCACCATGAACGCCTTGTCAGGCTACAGCAAGGTGTTCATGATTTTTAATGAACGGTATGTAGCCTGAAAGGCTATGGTGATTATTATGGAGATACAACAGCTTTCAACCCTGCTGTCCGGCAACAGCTATCCCGGACGCGGGATCGTGTTGGGTCGCAGCAAGGACGGGAAAACGGCAATGATCGCCTATTTTATTATGGGGCGCAGCGTCAATTCCCGCAACCGTGTGTTTGAGGAGAACGACCGTGGCGGCATTCGCACCAAGGCTTTTGATGAGAGCAAGATGGAGGATCCGTCTTTGATCATTTACAACCCGGTGCTGTACTTGGACGGCAAGACCATTGTCACCAACGGTGACCAGACGGATACCATCTATGACTTTATGGCAGAGGGCAAGTGCTATCGCCACGCGCTGCTTACCCGGGAGTTTGAGCCGGACGCGCCCAACTACACCCCCAGAATCAGCGGCGTTGTTAAGCCAAACGGCGACTACAACCTGTCCATCTTAAAGTCCAATATGGGTCGGGGTGACTCCTGCCTGCGTTTCTTCTTTGAGTATGCAGCGGTGCCCGGTCTGGGCCATTTGATCCACACCTATAAAGGCGACGGCGATCCGATTCCGTCCTTTGAGGGCGAGCCGGTGCCGGTGGAGATGGACGGTGACCTGGACAGCTTTACGCAAATGATTTGGGACAGCCTGAACGAGGACAACAAAGTTTCCCTCTTTACCCGTTTTATTGATTTGGAGAGCGGTAAGGCAGAGAGTCGGATTATCAATAAAAACAAATAAAATACAGAAAATACAGGAGAATTGGCGGCAAAACGGCAGTTCTCCTAAAAGTCTTTTTTGGAGGTCAAAGAATATGACGGTTTTGGTGGTAGGCGGCGGTGGCCGCGAGCACGCATTGGTGCGCAAGATCAAAGAGTCCCCCAGAGTGGACAGTGTGCATTGCTGCCCGGGCAATGGGGGCATTGCCTATGATGCAGTGTGCCACAATGTGGCTGCGATGGATATAGACGGCGTCGTGGCGCTGGCAAAGGAGATTCAGGCAGACCTGGTGGTCGTGGCTCCGGACGATCCGCTGGTGGCCGGTATGGTAGATGCCCTGAACGCGGCGGGCTTTGCCACTTTTGGCCCTCGAGCCAACGCGGCTATCATTGAAGGCTCCAAGGTATTCTCCAAGGATCTGATGCAAAAGTACCACATTCCCACCGCCGAGTATCGGGTATTTGACGATCCCCGGGCGGCCATTGAATACATTACAGAGAAAAACGAATTTCCCACTGTCATTAAGGCAGACGGTCTGGCTTTGGGCAAGGGCGTGCTGATTCCGGAAACTTTGGAAGAAGCGGTGGCCGGTGTTAAGGAAATTATGGAGGACAAGGTATTCGGTGCCTCCGGCAATCATATTGTGGTGGAAGAGTTCCTTACCGGGCCGGAAGTGTCTGTGCTGGCCTTTACCGATGGCAAGTGCGTGCGCCCTATGGTGTCCTCTATGGATCACAAGCGAGCACTGGACGGCGACAAGGGGCTGAATACCGGCGGTATGGGCACCGTGTCCCCCAACCCGTACTATACGGAAGCAGTGGCACAGCAATGTATGGACACCATCTTCCTTCCCACCATTGCGGCTATGAATGCCGAAGGGCGCACCTTCCAAGGCTGCCTTTACTTTGGTTTGATGCTTACCCCCAAGGGCCCCAAGGTGATTGAATACAACTGCCGTTTCGGCGACCCGGAGACCCAGGTGGTGCTGCCCCGGCTGGAAACGGATATTATGGATATTTTTGACGCCATTAACGCCGGTACGCTGGCGCAGCTGGACATTCGGTGGAGTGATAAAGCCTGCGCCTGTGTCATTTTGGCCAGCGGCGGTTATCCCAAGTCTTACCCCAAGGGGCTGGAGATCACCGGTCTGACCGATGGGCAGCGAGCGGGAGTTACCGTGTACCATGCCGGTACAGCACAAAAGGAAGGCAAGCTGGTGACTGCCGGCGGGCGCGTGCTGGGCATTACCGCCTTGGGTGACAATTTGCAGGCGGCGCTGGATACCGCCTATGCCGCTGCACGGGAAGTGCACTTTGACGGTGTGCATTACAGAAAAGACATTGGAGCCCGCGCATTGGCTGCCGGCAAATGTGAATAGGCTATGAACTTTACAAATTGTTATTGACAATTATACAGCCTGTGATATAATAGACACGTTACACACTTTGTATAATTTTTAATCGAAGAGGCGAAATTATGGCAACTGTTAAAAAGAGCAAAAAACGAATTATCGTTCCCATCGCCATTGTGTTGGTGATCGCCATTATCGTGACCAGTATCTTTATTGTGCGCAAGGTCAACGGCGGCGAGCAGGTGACCCTGCACACCATCTCTACCGGGGATATTTACGAGACGGTCAGCGCTACCGGCGATGTGACCGCAGGCGCCAGCCGTACATACAAGGTCGGCACTGTGGCAACTGTAAAAGAAGTGTTTGTCCAAAAGGGTGACAAAGTCAAAGAGGGCGACAAACTGGCTACCTTTGATACCTCTAATGTGGACGCCCAGATCTCCAAATTGCAGGGGACTTATACGGACGCTAAGAAGGCGTACAACACCGCTCGCAGCAATCAGACTGCCGCTAAGTCGAATTTGGCAGCGGTCAATAAGCAGATCAACACGCTGGAAAAGCAGATTGCCAAGCTGCAAAAGCGTGCCAACACCACTACCTCAAAGAAGAAGACCACAACGAAAAAGCACCGCACCACGCTGCCGACCACAGTTCCCACAACACGGGTGACTACCACCAAAGAAACCACCGCTAAGGCCGCTACCTATACGGTAAAGGCAACGGTGCTGGCCGGCCAGGAGAGCTACGGTACCGTGCAGGTGGGTAATAATACCGCCGGTTCTACCAGTGCAGGTAAGTATGACGAGGGTGCAGATGTGGTGATCAAGGCTGTTCCTGTCAAGGATTACAGCTTCTCCGGTTGGTACGATGCCAACGGCACCAAATTGAAGTCCTCCAAGCAGGTGACTGTTCAGGTGCGTGGTAATGTGCAGTATATTGCGCAGTTTGAGAAGACCAGCACCACCGGTGCGCTCGCGGATCTGTCCGATACTTTGGCCGAGATTGCCGATAATATTCGCGATATGACTAATGATGTGGATACCATGATGCAGATCATGAAGACCACAGCGGACGCGATCAGTAAGGCGTTGGATAGAAATATTACCGATTCCAACGCCATCGCCAACGCGGTGGAAAAGGCCATTCGTGACGCCATTAGCGACGGCTTGATTAACGAGGACAATCTGAAAGTGATGGGCGATGTGCTGGCAAAGAGTATTGCTCAGGCTGTAAAGGAAATTGATTGGAAGAGCGTTGCAAAAGACCTGACCAGTACGACGGATATACAGTTGACCACTAAGCAGCTGCAATTGGCCGCCCTGTATGCGCAGTCCAAAATGTATGCGGTAGAGGCTTCCGACACCGCTGTCAGCGCACAAAAGAGCGTAATGGAGGGTGCAGAGAGTGCCCTGACCGCTTTGCAGGATGCAAACAAGGATTTGCAGGCCGGTTGGACCGCTTCTTTTGACGGTACCATCACCACCTGCGATCTGGTAGCCGGGGAGCAGACCTCCCTGGTCAATGACGGTATTGTGCTGGAGAATATGAACACCATGGTCGTGACCATCAGCCTGAGTGAGTACGATAACCATCGGGTGAAGGTGGGTATGCCCTGCACCATTACCACCGCTTACGGTAAGTATGAGGGCGAGGTGACTGCCAAGGCACCTACCGCCACCGGCGGATCTACCGGCTCCATCTTGGACAATGTAGGTTCCATGGCCGGTATCAGCGGTCTGTCCAGCCTAACCAGCTCCGGTGCAGGCGTGGAGTGTACGGTAGAAGTGAAACACCCGGACGAGAACATTATCATCGGTTTTGAAGCCAATGTTGTGATTAGCACCGGTGAGTACCTGGGCGTTGTAACTGTGCCCACCGGCTCTATTGTGCTGGATAAGACCGGCACCTATGTGTATCTTTACAACGAGAAGGAAAAGACGGTCACCAAGACTGCCATTACCACCGGCGCTATGTCGGACAGCGCATACCAGGTAACCGACGGCTTGAAAGCCGGGGACAAGATCGTTGCCGCACCATCCACTACCTATAAGGAAGACTCCTTTAAGGTTAAGGTGGTTGACAAACTGAGTACAACGAAATAAGGAGCACTTTTTGTGAACATTTCAGAAAGCTTTAAAATCGCTGTCAAAGCCATAAAGGCGAACTGGATGCGCTCGCTCCTGACGATGTTGGGTATCATTATCGGTATCAGCTCTGTGATCATGATTGTGGGAGCCGGTACCGGTGCCCGGGACTATATTGTCTCTTTAATCGAGGATATGGGCTCCAACGCCGTGATGGTCTCGGTGGATACCACCCAGGCTACGGACAACGACTACATTACCTTGAAGGATGTAGAGAATATTAAAAGCCGTGTAAACGGCGTAGATCGCTGCTCGCCTATGCTGATGGGCTTTGGTAAGGCCACCATTGACTCCCAGGCCAAGGAAGCTACCGCCATGCTGGTTGGCGTAAACAGTGATATTCAGTACGCCTTGACCGAAGGCTGCACCTACGGTCGGTTCTTTACCGATGAGGAGTACAGCGCCAATTCGCCTATTGCCGTGATCGGTATTAACAGTGCTCAAAGTGTATTTGGGTATGAAGATGTGACCGGAGAGTATGTGACTGTGTCCTCCAGCGGCAAGTCTATGAAGGTCAAGATAGCGGGTGTGGCCAATATTGACCAGATTGCCCAGTCCGCCGGCGGCAGTTCCTCTCTGTCAACTATGTTTCAGCAGAACGAGGACTCTCCTGTGATCGCATTGTTTATGCCATGCACGACGCTGACCCAGATCACCGGCGCCAACTCCAACCTGAGCTCCATTTTCGTGATCGCTCAGGACGGTGCAGACAATGACGCTGTAGGTAACGCTACCGTCAACTACTTGAAAGCGGCCCACGGCAATTTTGCCAAGAATATGTATATTGCCCAGAATATGGCCACTTATATTCAGATCGTAGATATTGTTATGCAGGTGCTGACCGCATTTATTGCCTGTGTAGGTGCGATTTCCCTAATCGTTGGCGGTATCGGCGTGATGAACATTATGCTGGTGTCCGTAACCGAGCGAACGCGGGAGATCGGCATACGAAAGTCCTTGGGCGCCAAGACCAAGGTGATCACCTTGCAGTTTCTAACCGAATCGGTGATTTTGTGCTTGATCGGTGGTATCATTGGCCTGGTATTGGGTATTGCAGGCGCGTATGCGGCCTGTGCCGTTATCAATATTACCCCCAAGATCACTTGGTGGGTGATCCTGCTGGCACTGGCATTCTCCAGCGGCGTTGGGCTGTTCTTCGGCATTTACCCGGCCCGCAAGGCTGCTAAGCTGTCGCCTATTGAGGCGCTGCGCCGAGAGTAAGTCAAAATTTATACAAAGTAAGACCGTATCGACAGGCATAGTTGGTACGGCCTTTATTTTAGGTATTGAAAAAGATGGTATAATAGTGTAAAATAAAAGGACATTTTGAGCGTATGCGCAAGAATAAGGGAGGACCCTTGTATGGAGAGTATTCAGCAGGTGATCGACCGCTTTGATTTTCAGGGCAAGACGGCGGATTGCCGGGCCTTTGGCAACGGCCATATCAATACAACCTATATCATTACCACCGATCTGCCGGAGGGCGGTCAGCAGCGGTACGTGCTGCAGAAGGTCAATCACAATGTATTTCGTGACATTGACCGGCTGATGCAGAATGTGTTTGCAGTCACTTCCTTTTTGCAGGAGAAGATTCGGGCTGCCGGCGGCGACCCGGACCGGGAGACCCTGCACTTTATCAAGACCAAGGATGGCGCGCAGTATTACACTGCACCGGATGGGGACTACTTCCGCGCCTATGTGTTTGTAAAGGACTCTATCAGCTATGACGCGGTGGAGAGCGCAGCTCTGTTCCAAAAGAGCGGCGAGGCATTCGGCCGGTTCCAGCACCTGCTGGCGGATTTTCCGGCTGAGACTCTGTATGAGACGATTCCGAATTTCCATAACACCCTGTGGCGGTATGAGAACGAGTTCCTCCCGGCGGTAGAAGCCGACAAGGCCGGTCGCGCCGCCGCTGTGCAGGCGGAAATTCAGTTTGTAAAGGACCGCAAGGCGGACACCCATCGGCTTAGCGACCTGGCGGCTGCCGGTCAGTTGCCCCTGCGGGTGACTCATAATGATACCAAGCTGAATAATGTGCTGTTTGACGCTACCGCCGGCGAGGCCATTTGTGTGATCGACCTGGACACGGTAATGCCGGGTCTTGCCCATTATGATTTTGGCGACTCTATTCGCTTTGGTGCCAACACCGCTGCCGAGGACGAGGCAGACCTGTCCAAGGTGAGTTTGGATCTGGAGTATTTCGGCGCCTATGCCAAGGGATTTTTGTCCCAGGCGGGGGAGAGCCTGACCCAAACGGAGATCGACCAGTTGGCCTTTTCTGCCAAGTTGATGACCTTTGAGTGCGGTATGCGCTTTTTGACCGATTACCTGAACGGCGACACCTACTTTAAGACCGCTTACCCGGAGCATAATCTGGTACGCGCCCGCAACCAGTTTGCCCTGGTGGCGGACATGGAGCGCAAAATGAACCAAATGGAAGCGCTCATCGCTGCACTGTAAAAAGAAATAGCAAAGAATATGGGAGGCACTCTGTTGGGAGCGCCTCCGTATTTTTCGGAGGGCTTTTTATGCTGAAAAGATCCATAGCGGCGCACACGCGGATCGTTGTTCCCACTTTAGATGTGTTTCTAAAGCATTATACGGACTCAAAATATGTAAAGGCCGATTTTGAAAATTTGGTCAAAAACGAAACGCTTATACCGTTTTTTGCGTTTTATCACAAGTTGTTCATCGGCAAGGCGTATTTGGTTGTAAAGCTTAAAGACCTGCAGGTGGCCGATGGGCAGCGCGTGGCCTATTTGTGTAATTTTGAAGTGAAAAGACTGTGGCAAAATAAAGGCGTTGGCACCAAAATGCTGCATACCGTGATGGCGTATGCAAAGCAAATTGGGTTTGAAAAACTGACCCTGGCGGTGAATGAAGCCAACGAGCGGAATATGCACTTGTACGGCAAGGCGGGCTTTCGCACCAAAATCAAAACCATAGATACGGACTTGCTGTTCTTTACCCCCAATGGCGACCCGATCAAAACACAAACGCTGGGCGTTTATTGTTGCGAACTATAAGCCACCGTGTGCACAATAAAGCGCACGAACAAAATAAAGAAGCGCAACCCATAAAGGTTGCGCTTTTTTGTATAGATTTTGTTGGATCAAACCACGCCTTGCGCCATCATGGCATCGGCCACTTTCATAAAGCCGGCGATGTTGGCACCAACAACGAAGTTGTCGCGGGCATTGTACTTTTCACAAGCCTCTTTCATGTTGTGGTAGATGTTGACCATAATGCCTTGCAGCTTGGCGTCTACCTCGTCAAAAGTCCAGCTGGAGCGAATGGAGTTCTGGCCCATCTCCAGTGCGGAGGTGGCTACGCCGCCGGCGTTGGAAGCTTTGCCGGGCAGGAACAGAATGTGATTTTGCAGGAACACCTCTGTGGCCGCTGCGTCCGTGGGCATATTGGCGCCCTCACACACTGCGTAGCAGCCGGTGTCTACCAGGCGCTGCGCCTGCGCGGCGTGGATCTCATTCTGGGTGGCGCAGGGGAGTGCCACATCGCAGGTCACGGCGTCCCACACAGAGCCCTCTGCATAAGTTGCGGTGGGGTGGCTCTCAGCATACACAGAAATGCGCTTTCTGTCCACTTCCTTAATCTGCTTTACAGCCTCTACGTCAATGCCGTTTTCGTCAATCACGTAGCCGGTAGAATCGGAGCAGCAGATGACTTTTGCACCTAACTGCCGCGCCTTCTCCATAGCGTAAATGGCCACATTACCGGAGCCGGACACGGCCACACGAGCACCTTTAAGATCCTTATTGTGGTCCTTGAGCATTTCCTCGGTAATATACACCAGGCCGTAGCCGGTAGCCTCTGTACGGGCAAGGGAGCCGCCGAAGCTCAGGCCCTTACCGGTGAGCACGCCCTCGGAGCGGTTCGTCAGTTTCTTGTACTGACCGTATAAGTAACCTACCTCGCGGGCACCGGTGCCGATGTCGCCGGCGGGTACGTCCTCGTCCGCACCTACATATTTATACAGCTCATTCATAAATGCCTGGCAGAAGCGCATCACTTCCATATCGCTCTTGCCCTTGGGGTCAAAGTCAGAGCCGCCCTTGGCGCCGCCGATGGGCAGGCCGGTCAGGCTGTTTTTGAAGATCTGCTCAAAGCCAAGAAACTTGATGATAGACAAGTTTACGCTGGGGTGCAGGCGCAGACCGCCTTTGTAGGGGCCGATGGCAGAGTTAAACTGCACGCGGTAGCCGCGGTTTACATGCACCTGGCCATGATCGTCCACCCACGGAATACGGAACATAATCTGCCGTTCCGGCTCAACCAACCGCTCTAATAAGCTGGTTTTTTGGTATTTCGGATCGTTGTTGACCACCGGCGCCAATGCGTCTAAAACCTCTGTGGCGGCCTGGATAAATTCCGGCTGATCCGGGTTCTTTGCTTTCAGATCTGCCAGCACTTTTTCTGTATAAGTCATACAAAATCCCTCTCTTCAGAAGCGTTGCTTCCGTTTATTTTTGTATAAATTATACCAATATCATAGGTATTAGTCAATGTACGCGTATCTATTTTTCCACTTTGCACAAAAAAGATTGCCGTGAGTTTTCACTCACGGCAAAATTGAATAAAAATGCGTTTTTCGGTGTACGCCGGTCAGCTACAAATTAACTGACCGTAGCCTTTGCCTCGTTTGTAGATCACGCAGGTTTCGCCGTTCGGCGCCAGATAAACAAAGAAGCTGTGTCCCAGCATTTCCATTTGCACGATGGCCTCATCGTCGGTCATCATTTGCAAATGAATGTTCTTTTTGCGCTGAATATCCGCAGCGGAGCTGTCATAGCTCTCAAAGTCGTCCATGGTCACTTCTTCTATGGGCTCCAGCATGGAGGCGATCTGGTCAATGCCGCCCTTACGCTTCTTATCTACCAGGTAGGTCTTTAGCTTGCGCAGCTTTCGCTTCAGGTCGTCTACTGCCATATCAATGACCGGCTCAATCTTGTCTGCCCGTGCCTCGCCGCGGATAAAGGAGCCAATGTACTTGACTGTAATGTCGCACTTGTAGCCGTCCTTTACCTTGGCTAAGGTCACATCAAAGGAGGCGTTGTCAGGCAGCATTTTTTCAATACGCTGCAATTCTTTGTCAATACCGTCTTTTGTGCCTTGCTTTAGGTCAAATCCTCTTGCCGTAATGTTGATCATACTATCACCCCTTTGGGAATTCAGAGGCATACCTCTGTACCCATATTATACACCACCGAGAGAGAAAGAAAAAGTATTGAGGTTTTGGCTGTTTTGTAGTATAATATATAGCCGACGACCCCGGCGCTCGGCTCACCGATACATACGGCGAAAGTCAGGGCCTGTTTGGCACGGACAAAGAGAACGGATAAAAAGTATAAGAAAAGAGCACACCATAATCGGTGTGCTCTTGCTGTTTATCCGGCTTAGATGGTGCCGTCCCAGGTGGAGACTTCCGTTGCCTTTTTCTCCTCCTCATCGAACCAGTGGGTGGTGACCGCCTTGCTCTCTGTGTAGAAGCGATAAGCGTCCTTACCCAGGCAATGCAGGTCGCCGAAGAAGGACTTTTTGTGCCCGCTGAAGGGGATAAAGCCTACCGGTACCGGAATACCCACGTTGATGCCGACCTGGCCGCCGTCGGTACGGCGGGCAAACTCCCGGGCATAATAGCCGCTCTGGGTGTAGATCACGGAGCCGTTGGCGTAGGGGTTGGCGTTCATAATGGCCAAGCCCTCCTCAAAGTCCTTGCACCGTTTGATGCATAGCACCGGACCAAAGACTTCTTCGTCGCCGATGGTCATATCTGCCGTTACATGGTCAAAGATGGTGGGGCCTACAAAGTAACCGTTCTCGTAGCCTTCCACAACGGTGTTACGGCCGTCCAACACCAGGGTGGCGCCCTCGGCTACGCCCTTGTCAATATCGGCCAGTACCTCTTTATAATGCTTTTCGTAAGTGATGGGACCCAGGCGGGAGCTCTTGTCCCAGGCGGGGCCGCAGTTCACTTTCTCCGCTTGCTTTTTCAGCTCCGCTACAAAGGCGTCTGCAATGCTATCCTGTACCACGCAGCAGGACAGCGCCATGCAGCGCTGACCGGCACAGCCGAATGCAGAGTTGATCACGCCGGCTACTGTACGCTCTAAGGCGCAGTCCTCCATCACCAGGGCATGGTTCTTGGCCTGGCACAGGGCCTGACAGCGCTTGCCGTTGGCAGCGGCTTTTTCATAGATTTTCAGACCCACCGGGGTGGAGCCAACAAAGGTAATGCCCTTAACATCCGGGTGCTCCAGAATGGTGTTGATCTCATTGCGAGAGCAGGTGACCACATTGATGACACCGTCCGGCACGCCTGCGTCCTTGTACAGCTGGGCAAAGAGCATGGCGGTCTTGGGGGTCAAGGAAGCGGCTTTCAGTACCAGGGTGTTGCCGGCGGCAATACAGGTGGGTGCCATCCAGCCAAAGGGGATCATGGCCGGGAAGTTTACAGGCACAATGCCGGCAAACACGCCCAGCGGCTCTCTGTATTTCACGGTATCATACCCGCGGGAGGCGTCCATAATGGACTCACCCATCATCAGGGACGGTACCTGGGTGGCCAGCTCCGTGCCTTCTTTTGCCTTGAGCACATCTCCCTCGGATTCTGCCCAAACTTTGCCGTTTTCCTTGGCAACACTCATGGTCAGTTCATCCATGCGCTCCAGGATCAGTTCCCGCACTCTATATAGAATCTGTGCCCGCTTAATGGCCGGGGTGGCGCTCCAGCCCGGATAGGCAGCTTTGGCGGCCGCAATGGCCTCCAGCACCTCATCGTTGGTGCAGCAGGGCGCCTGGCCGGTGATTTCGCCGGTGGACGGATTGTGCAGGTCGTACCATTTGTCCGTCTTGGACTCACGGAACTGACCGTTTACAAAATACTTTAGCTTTTCTGCCATAGATTTTACCTCTCTTATCCTCCCCGCCGCAAAGCGGAGCATAATTTTGCAATTTCATTGTACCACAGCCCCTACGCCAAAATCAATACCCAGCCGTCGAGAACGGCCTAAATTGAACAAAAGTGCGCTTGCCGTCACATTTGACCGACTCCTGCATAGAATGGGTAAGAAATAACGGCAAAGAAGGGGTAGTATGGGCGAGTGTACCGTGGTATTGGTGGGCGGCAATAATGGGGGTAAGGAGCATTTGCTGCAGGAGCTTTTGGGGCGGCGGCAGGGGGGCGCCTGGTGTTATTCATACCGGCATATTACTTATGATTTGCGGCTGCTGCCTCTGTGCGCCCTGCAAAGTCCGGCGCTGCGCGGGGCGGACTGTACGGTGCTGGTGACCCCGGCGCTGGATCTGCAGCGGGCACTGGCGGCGTTGCCTGCCCTTTGGCAGCGCAGTCATCGGTTGGTGGTGTACATCACGGATAGGGGTGCCGCCCGGCGGCGCGGTGTTATCATTGACCCGGCAGCGTTGTCTGCCGGGCTGGGGTGCCCGGTGGTGGTGGCCACCCCTTACAGCAGCCGTGGGGTCAATCGGCTGCTGGCTGCGGTGGACCGGGTGGTACATTTTCCGCCGGTGCCCCATACCCTGGGGGATACGCATATCCAAACGGTACTGGCGGCAGCGGTGCGCCCGGGGAATCGTGTGCGCACATTCCGTCGGTGCCGGGTGTGGACGGCGGTGCTGTGCGTGACCCTATGGGCGTTGGCTGCTTTGCTCTTGGCGTTGCTATTGTATTTTGGCAGGGGATAGAGCGTTTTCCGGTCCTATATTTGAGAGAGAAAACTGCAGCCCTGACATTCTCTGCTAAAAGAATCGGGTTCGGCACGATGTCTCCACAGTTCAAAGCGGTAGCAAATGCTGCCGCTTTTTTCCTTTGCTGTACTGCTTTAACGCTGTGCTACGCTACAATTTCCTGAATTTGGCGAATATTTATACAAGATCATGAATTTCTGCTTGCATTTTTGTCAGAGTTATCTTAAAATATAATTATCTTTTTTCAAATTCTGAACAGGAGGCCTGAACATGAGAGAAGAATCCAAATCCTATGCCCGCGAAGCTATGGACATTGTGGAACACGCCGCACACAAGATCGGCTCCCGCTTGCCCGGCTCCGACGGTGAAATCAAATTTCATCAGTATATGGGCGACAAGCTGCGCGACATCGGCATTGAGCCTAAGACGGAGGAGTTCGCCGTTTCACCCCGTTCCGGTATCGGCGGTCTGTCCTATGCCGGTTGGTCCGGCGTGATCCTGAGCATCGGCGCCATTATTGCCCTGGCCAGCGGCTTTAATAAGCTGTGGTACGCCCTGGCTGCGCTGGGTCTCATTACGATCTTTTGGCTGGTGATGAGCTGCTTTTTCTACAAGACCTGGTTTGATATGTTCTTCCCCCAGGAGATCAGCCGCAATACCCTTGGTGTGCTGGAGCCGGAGGACGGCAAATATGACTATACCATTATCCTGTCCGGCCATACGGATACGTCCTGGTGCTGGCGCCACAGTGAGCACGCATATAAGTATGCCAAGACCAAGCCGATTATGGGCCTGATCGCTACATATGGCAAGGTGGGCTTCGGCGCGGTTTGCTTTTTCTTTATTGCGCTGTTTTCTGTGTTTATGGCTGTCGTGAACATTTGCGATTACGCCGGCGCCCAGTGGGCACAGACCATGCTGGCCTCTCAGGGCTGGAACACCTTTATGTTCATTATGAACTTCGTGCCTATTGTCACCGCCATTGGTTCTCTGTTTGTGGTGATGTGGGGCGATCCCAATCCTCGCAACGCTTCTCGCGGCGCTATGGATAACGCCACCGGCATCGGCCTGAGCTATGCGGTGATCAAGTATTTCAAGGAGCACCCGGAAAAGATGCCCAAGAACTGCCGTATTGTAGACGCCAATATCGGCTCTGAGGAGGCGGGCCTACGCGGCTCCATGCACTTTGCCCAGGAGCACCGCTTTGACGATCTGTCCCAGAACGCCTGGAACATTAACATTGACTCTGTGGCAGATAAAGAGTATTTTGAAGTGGTGATCAAGGACGACTGGCAGGGCGTGCGCTTTGATACGGATATGGAAAAGATGTTTAAGGACACCTTTAACGAGATGGGTATCGAGAGCAAGACAAACGGTTGTATCCACAATCCCGTTGGCGGCTGCGACTCTACACCTATGACCCGCGCGGGTATCAAGTCCGTGACCTTTGCGGCCCAGAACCCCATGCTCACCTATTATTACCACACCTGGCGGGATATGCCGGAGCGGTTTGAGATGGAGACCGTAGGTGACGGCTTTGATGTGATCCTTGGCGTGATCGACAAGATCGCCGCTTTCCAGGAAAAGAACGGCTACAACGGCCCTCAGAAGAAATAAGAATACCCATGAGAACACCCCAAGGTTGAAGCCTTGGGGTGATTTTTTGTATAGATAAAAAAGAACGGATGGCTATGTACCATCCGTTCTTTGCGCTGTTTAGTTGTTATGGGGGAAGATGACGGTCAGCATCCACTTGAAATTCTCCGGGGCGTACACCGAATGGGGCTTTTGGGCGGGCATCACCAGCGCCTCGCCGGGTTTTACTAGGTAGGGCACACCGTCTATGGTGAACTGACCCACACCCTCCAGCACGGTAACCATAGCGTCGCCGGTGGAATCATGGGTGCCGATCTCCTCACCGGCTGCAAAGGCAAACAGGGTCACGCTGACGGCGTCATTCTGCGCCAGGGTTTTGCTGACCACCTGGCCGGGCTGCACCTGGACTTGATCCGCAAGACGGAAAATCGCCTCATGAGGTACATTCTTAATATAAGGCATCGTTGCACTTCCTTTCTTTGATCTTATCTCTATTATAGCAAACCCGCAGCCAAATATCCACCATAAAATAAAACCCGCCGGCAGAGTCGGCGGGTCGTTTTGGTATGGCTGGTTATTTCAGCTTTTCTGCCCAGCCGCCGTGGGTGGCAAACAGGACCAACTCTTTGCCAGTCAGATCTGTTTCGGTTAAGAAAGTGCGCACAGCCGGGGCCATGGTGTACCACCAGGTGGGGGTGCCCAGCACAATGCGGTCATAGTATGCCGGGTCCTTGTCCAGGGGCTTGATGGGCGGGCAGACTTTGTTTTGCGTCTCTGTCTTGGACAGACCGTACACCAACTCGTCATAAGAGCAGTTGTAGGGCTGCACCGTGTCAATGGCCGCCAGGTCTGCACCCAGGGTGGACGCGATCTCTCGGGCGATCTTTTTGGTATTGCCCCGGGATTGGGAATAATAGACGACCAATGTTTTTGCCATTTTCGTTCTCCTTACAGGTTTTGCAGATCGTCGCTAATTTGTGCGGAGGTCAGGCGGTTTTCTTCCAGCACCGACTGTACATCGTAGCGATCCAGGAATTCTTTTTGCAGGCCGTAGCACAGCACCTTGGTGTCTGTTCCGCCGTAGTAGGCTGCGATTTTTTGGCCAAAGCCGCCGTCCAGCACGCCATCCTCCAGGGTGACTACGGTTTTATGGGTCTTGCCCAACTGGGCCAGCAGTTCCTTGTCCAGTCCGGTGATATAGTAGGGGTTGATCACCGTGGGGCGCACGCCGGTGCGCTTTTCATATTCCGCAGCCGCTTGCTGTGCCAGGGGATAAAAGCTGCCCAGGCCGATAAAGGCCACATCGCTGCCCGCCTGGGTCACTTCATAGGTGTTCAGCTTGCCAAAGTCCTTGGTGACTGCCTTGCCGTCGGAGAGTACGCCGCAGGCCGGTACGCGAATGGCTACCGGGTGCTCCCGCTGCGTCATGCTCCAGTGCAGCATGGCAAAATACTCCTCCTTGGTGGTGGGGGCCAGGTACACCAGGTTGGGAATGTTGGAGATCATGGGAATGTCAAAGATGCCCAGGTGGGTCACATCGTTCATACCGTACACAGAGGCGGCGAACACCAGCAGGGTGGCCGGGTTGTTATTGATGCACAGGTCCTGGCTCAGCTGGTCATAGGTGCGCTGCAAAAAGGTGCTGTACACGCCATACACCGGCTTGGCACCGCCGGCAGCCAGTCCGCTGGCCAGCGCTACGGCAGTCTCCTCGGCAATGCCCACATCCATGAATTGTTTGCCTGCCTGCTTACGCAGATCTTCGGTAAAGCCGAATACGGTGGGGGTGCCGGAGGTGATGGCCACCAATTTGGGGTCCTTTTGCATTTCCTCCAGCAGATACCGGGCGGTCAGATCGCCGTAGTCCTCGCCCTCAAAGTGCACTGTGCTCTCGCCGGTTTTAGGGTCGAAGGGCATACACCAGTGCCAGTTCTCCTTGTGGGTCTCTGCCGGGGCGTAACCCTTGCCTTTCTCGGTGACAATGTGCACCACTACCGGGTGGTTGCAGTCCTTGACCTGCTGAAAGGTCTCGATCAGCGCGTCTGTGTTGTTGCCCTCCGGCTGGAATACATAATCAAGCCCCATAGCGCGGAACAGGTTGCACTCTGCCTTGCCGCCGGTTTGGCGCAGCAGCTCCAAATTTCTATAAATGCCGCCGTGGTTCTCTGCAATGGACATACCGTTGTCGTTCACCACGATGATCAGATTGCTGTCCATCTCACCGGCCAGGTCCAGCCCCTCCAGTGCCTCGCCGCCGGACAGAGAGCCGTCGCCGATAATGGCCACCACATTGTGGTGCTCGCCCTTGGCGTCCCGGGCCTTTGCCAAGCCGCAGGCCAGGCTGACGGAGGTGGAAGTGTGGCCCAGCGTAAAGGGGTCGTGGGCGCTCTCCTGGGGCGCGCTGTACCCGGTAATATCGTCATACCGGGCCGGGTCTAAGAAGCCGTAGCTGCGCCCGGTAAGCATCTTGTGGGGATAGGTCTGGTGAGACACATCAAAGACAAACCGGTCCTTGGGGGAGTCAAACACCGTGTGCAGGGCAATGGTGGCCTCCACCAGTCCCAGATTAGGACCGCAGTGGCCCCCGTGGTGGCTGAGTTTTTGAATCAGCGCGGCGCGCATTTCTGCCGCCAGGACGGTGCGCTCTGGGCTGTTTAAGGCTTTTACATCGGCAGGGCCGTTGATCTTTTCCAAATACATTTTGCGTTTTCTCCTTTTGTTAATCCCAGGTGAGCTTACCTGTTTTTACTGCCACCCGGTAGCGAGAGATCTTGTACTCTAATTTGTCCAGCATACGCTGCGTGTCTGCCATTTGGGCCTCCAGTGCGGCTTTTTGGTCCAGCAGCAGTTGCAGCCGGTCGGGAATGGTGCTGTCGCCCTGCATATAGAGCCGCACATACTCGATCATCACCTCTACCGGCAGACCGGCGCTGCGCATACAAATGGCCAGTTCTACCCAGCCAAGATCGTCTTCTTGATAGTCCCGAATGCCGCCGCCTGTGCGGTGCACCTGGGGGATCATACCCACCCGCTCGTAGTAGCGCAGGGTGTCTTGGGAAATGTTGTACTTTTCGCTGACTTCTTTAATGGTCATAGGCTCACCTCGTTTCAAGGGTAGTATATACCTTTGAGTTGACTCTAAGTCAAGACTTTTTTGAACTTTTTTTGATTTCCGTAAAAAAAGCAGCCGATTTTTATCGACTGCTTTATGTTTGGATCTACTTGATAATCAGCTGCCGGTGGTCTGCCGGGGTTAGGCGAATGTTCGGTGCAAAGGGGGTGTCGCCCCGATTTTCTACCTGCACGGTAACGGTATCGGCAGCACAAGCAACGGTAAAGACCGCGTCCACGCAGTGGCCGTCCCGGTAGGCATAGGTGTGGCCGTCATCATCAAAGTAGCGGCTTTGGAAGGTGCCGTCGGCAATGGGATAGACGGTGAACTGCACCCGACTGTGCTTTTGGAACCCGGTAGGTCCAATGTCCAGAGGAAATACGCAGCCGCCACGCACAAAATAGGGCACGGTGCCGGTAGCGGGAATGTGCAGTGCCACTGTCTGCCCGCCGGTGTAACACCGATCGTCCTTGTACCAGATTTCGCCAGACGGCAAGTAGACTTCTATATCCTCCATGCCCTGATCCAGCACGCAGGCTGCCAGCAGGTCACGCCCCAGTAAAAAGGCAGGATCGTCCGGATGGATTTGCTGGTCGTCATAATAAAGACACAGGGGCGCCTGCAAGGGCAGCTCCTCCTGCACGCTGCGGTAGGCGGTGCTGTAATAGTAGGGCAGCAGAGCCTTACGCTGGTCAAACAGGGCATGCACACTGTCCATCACCTCCGGATAACTCCAAGGCATGGTGGCGGAGCCGTCCGCGTTCCAGGAATGAATGGTAAAGCGGGGCTCAAATACACCGTGCTGGATCCAACGCAGCAGCAGCTCTTTGGAAGGCATTTCCCCGGAAAAGCCGCCCAGATCGTGGCCGTAAAAGTAAAAGCCGGACAGGCTCAGTGTCATGCCTACATAGTGACAGTAGCGCAGATCGTGGAAGGATGTATAGTTGTCACCGCTCCAGGTTTGAGCCAACCGTCGCAGACCGATTCCGGCACTGCGGGTGGAAAGGAACGGCCGTTCTGCCGGGCGCATTTCCATTTGAGCCTGATAGGAACTGAGCACCATTAAGTAGGTGAGCGCCGGGCGAATATGGGCAGCCGGGGCCGCCTTGCCGCCAAAGCCCACAGCCACAGCGGTAGGGTCCTGAATGTCAAATTCGTTATTGTCGTTCCAAGTGGCGTCCATGCCGTTTTGCAGCAGCTTTTCCGTCACCTGATCGTGCCAAAAAGCAAAGGCCTCCGGGTTCGTAAAGTCCAGGTAACTGCCCAGGCCGTCCCAAAACTGGGTAACATAGGGGCTGCCATCTGCATTCTTGACAAAGAGACCCTTGGCCGCCAGGTCATCGTACATCGGGTGGCTGGTTAGGAACGCCGGCTTGATGTTGGGAATCAGGTGCACTCCGGCGGCGTTGAATTTACCGATAAACCGTGCCGGGTCCGGGAACTTCTCTCTGTTCCAGTGGAACACGCAGCGCTGGTTGCCGATGGCGGTGTAGCCGGAGGACAGATAAAACCCGCTGCAATTCAGATCCAGCGCCCGCACTTTGGCAAGGAACGCGTCCATCTTTTCTTCTGACTTAGGGGCGTCCGTATAAGCCATGGTGCTGGCGCAGTAGTCAAAGCTCCACTTGGGGGGCAGCGGCTGGCGACCCACTGTGCGGCAAAACTGCTGCAAGATCTCTAACTTGCTGCCAAAGAATACATAGTACACCAGGCAGTCTTCGGCAGAGCGATAATACTTAAACGGCGGGTAGTAGTTGTTGATCTCCCGGCCCAGATCCATCTCACCGGGGGCCGTGGTGTCATAGAAAATGCCGTAGCAGCCCACGCTGTTTTGGCAGATGTAAAAGGGCGTGTGCTTGTAGAGCGGGTCGGTCATGGCGGCATCAAAGCCCATGCTGTCCGCTGTGTCTATGCGAAAGCGTCGCCCGGCTTTGTTCACGCTGCCGCCCTTATCGCCCAGGCCGTAGATCCGCTCATCCCGCTCCCGCGTGATGTAGTGAGTGGCGCCGGTGCCAAACTCTTTGTCCAAATTATAGGCCAGCGGCCCTCGATCCGCAAAGAGCACCCGATCGCCGATTTTGTAGGTGAGCAGCAGATTGTGGAAATCCAGCTCTGCCGTCACCCCGCAAGGCAAGGCAAAGGCAGTGCCGCTATCGTTCTCCGTGACTGTGGGCGCTGCCGGCTGAAAACCCACGGTACTCAGTCGCGCTCTGCCCCGGGGGCCGATGGATGCATTGTCCGGGTCAATATTAAAGGTGGGCAGCAGGTCGTCTGCGTTACGATAGAGTGCCACACGCAGGCAGCTGCCGGAGAGAAAGTCCAACTGCGCGTGCCAGCCGTCGGCGGCGTAAGTGCGCCCGGTGGGCGTGGCGGTGGTTTGGGTAAAGTTGTGGTCAAATTTCATTTATACCGGTCCTTTGTTATGAAGTGTTTCTTTAATGAGACGGCCGTCCGGGAAAGGCGCCATGCGGCTGGGGTCACCAAAACGCATGACCTTGGCGGTGCCTGCTTTCCAGCGGGGCAGGGCGTTGCAGTTGGGATTGCCGCACTTGACAAAGTTGGCAAAGGCCGCCACCATTTGGCGAGAGATCTCCCTGTCCGTATCGGTAAAGGGTCGCCAGTTGTTTTGCAGTGTGCCAAAGGCATAAAGCAGGTCTGCCGTGTGCCAGGCGCCGTAGTTGTCGCCGGGCAGATCTCGGTCAAAACAATAGGCGTAGCAGGGGCTGCCCTTGTCGTCATGAGCCCAGCGGCGGATCAGACCGGACACAAGGGCCGGAATCATGTCCGCGTTGGTCATGCCCAGGATCTTTGGCATTTTGGGTATGGTGCGCATATTGAATGTGGCTTTGGTCAGCAGCTTGCCATCAAACACAGGGAAGGTGTAGAGCATACTGAGTTTGTCGCTTTTGCAGGCGTCCAGCCAGGCGTAATACAGGGTGCGGGCATCTGTTTGGCGCAGGGCGTTCATATCCGCTGCTCCGGCGTTTTGGCAGATTTGATCCCAGAACTGACCCACCTTTTCAATGGATTGGGGGCGTGCGGCTGCCCGTTGCAGTCCCGGTCCGCTCATCATAATGGCGCCTTGGTACCAGTCCCGGCACAGGGGAGAGGAGATGAGAATATCCACGCTCATCGCCCCGGCGCTCTGCCCCAGCAGCGTTATGCGGTGGGGGTCGCCGCCCAGGGCGGCAATGTTGCGGCGCACCCAGCGGATCGCCTCCAGCTGGTCGTATAGTCCGTAGTTGCCGCAGGTGCCGTCCGCCTCTTTCAGCTGCGGGTGGGCGCAAAAGCCATAGGGCCCCAGCCGGTAATTCATGGCTACGAAGATCACGCCTTTTTTGGCGTAAGCGGTGCCGCTGATGTGGCGTTCGTCGGTGGAGCCGCCGGTAAAGCTGCCCCCGTGAATGTAAATGAGCACCGGGCAGTCCTTGGCGTCCTTAGGCGCCCAAATGTTCAGGTACTGGCAGTCCTCGCTGTAAGTGAAATGGCAGCCTACCCGAAATTCTTTACTGTAAAAAGGATTGACCTTGGTATCCTCGTCAAAGCCCCGGTGCTGGTAGCAGCAGGCACCGAATTGGGTGGCGTCGTAAACGCCCTCCCAGTGCTCTACCGGCCGGGGATATTCCCAGCGGGCGGCGGTGGCGTAGCGAATGCCCCGGTACTCCAGGTGGTCCTCCAGCTCCAGCCCTTGCAGTGCACCGCAGGGTGTGGTGCGGGTAATGGTTTGCATATTGATTCCCCCTTATATCTGTTCATTTCCATTATATAGAACTGTTCCCGCAAAATCAATTCTCTATAGAAAAAATTGCACCTGGGCGAAAAAATGGACGGCGGCTTGCAATGCCCTTGCGTTTATGATAAAGTGAACTTAATGTGCGCGGCACAGATGAAGGAGAACTGATATGAAGTTTTTGCATTTATCCGACCTGCACCTGGGCAAGCGGGTGCACGGCTTTTCTATGCTGGAGGATCAGGCGTATATTCTGCAGCAGGTCATTGACTGCATTGCCGCAGAGCAGCCGGACGGTGTGCTGATCTGCGGAGATATTTATGACAAGGCGGTGCCGTCGGCGGAGGCTGTGGCATTGTGCGACGATTTTTTTTATCATTTGGCGCAGCGAAAGGTGCCGGTGTTTGCCATCAGCGGCAACCACGACTCCCCGGAGCGGCTGGCCTTTGGCAGTCGGCTTATGGATGGCAGCGGGGTACACTTTTCGCCGGTTTATGACGGTGGGGTGCAGCCCTTTGTGCTGTCGGATAAATGGGGCGAAGTGGGCATTTATATGCTCCCCTTTGTGAAGCCTGCTCATGTGCGCCGCTATTTTCCTGAGACGGAGATTGACAGCTATACGGATGCACTGTCCGCCGCTGTCGGCGCTATGCAGGTGGATACTTCCCGGCGCAATGTGCTGCTGACGCACCAGTTCGTTACCGGCGCTGCCACCTCGGACTCAGAGGAACTGTCCGTAGGCGGTACGGACAATGTGGACGGCAGCGTGTTTGACCCCTTTGATTATGTGGCGCTGGGGCATATCCACCGCCCCCAGAATATGGGCAGCCCGCGGCTGCGGTACTGCGGTTCCCCACTGAAGTATTCCTTTTCGGAAGCAGGGCACCAAAAAAGCGTGACCGTGGTGGAACTGGGAGCAAAAGGGGACCTGCAAGTGCGTACGGTGCCGCTGTCCCCCCGCCGAGATTTAACGCAGCTGCGGGGTAGCTATATGGAACTGACCGCCCGGGACTATTATACCAACGGAGATTTTCAGCAGAATTATCTGCATATTACGCTGACGGATGAACAGGATGTGCCGGACGCCATGGGTCGCCTGCGCAGTATTTATCCTTACTTAATGCTGCTGGACTACGACAACGCCCGTACCCGTGCTCTGGGGCAGGTGCATGACGGTGCGGCGACGGAAAAGCAGTCGCCGTTTGATGTGTTTGCAGAGTTTTACCGCCGCCAAAACGGTACGGATCTGACAGAAGAGCAGGCTGCCTTTTTGCGCAGCCAGATGGAAAGTGTGTGGGAGGAGAAAGTATGAGACCGCTAAAACTTACTTTGTCCGCCTTTGGTCCTTACGCTCGGGAGCAGGTGCTGGATTTTTCCAAGCTGGGTACCGGCGGCGTGTATTTGATTACCGGAGATACCGGTGCCGGCAAGACCACCATTTTTGACGGCATTATTTTTGCGCTGTATGGCAAGGCCAGCGGCAAAAGCCGGGAGTCATCCACCTTGCGCTCCAAGTACGCAGCGCCGGAGACTCCCACCTTTGCAGAGTTGACTTTTGCATACGACCGGGCGGTGTACACCGTGCGCCGCAGTCCGGAGTACCGGCGGCCCAAGACCCGAGGCGAGGGCATGACTACCCAGCACACTATGGCGGAGCTGACTTGCCCGGATGGCCGGGTGATTACCAAACAAACGGAAGTGGATGACGAAATCACCGCCTTGCTTGGGCTGGATCACGATCAGTTTTGCCAGATTGCCATGCTGGCGCAAGGGGATTTTTTGCGTTTACTGCTTGCCAAGACAGAGGATCGCAGTCGCATCTTCCAAAAGCTGTTTGACACCGGGCGGTATGCCTGCTTGCAGGAGAAGCTGCGACAGTCTGCTTTGGAGGTGAAGCGCGCCTATGACGCCGGGCAGGAAAAATTGCGCCAATACGGCGAGGGCGTGCGCTGCCCGGAGGACTCTTTGCTTTTTGCCAAAGCCCGGGCGCTGCAGCAAGGTCAGCTGCCCTTTTCTGAAAGCCGAGAGGTGTTGGAACAGCTGATTCAGTTAGACACGACTGCCGCTACGGAGAACACCCGCCAAACGGTAGAAATACAGGAGAAAATGCAAGCCGACCGGGCAGCATTGACAGCTGCGGAGCGCCGTTTGAAACTGGAACAACAGCTGCAAGAGCTGACTCGGCAGCAGGCGGAATTGACCCCCAAGCAAGCGGCGGCAGCGGATAGATTGAACCAGTGCGCCGCACAGGCAGAGGAGACGAAACCGCTTACTGCCCGCCTGGCTTTGCTGCAAGCCCAGCTGCCCAAGTACGACCGGCTGACCAAAGAACAGCAGATCTTGGCAGAGGTGCGGCAGCAGGCAGCGCAGCAAACAGCGGCATACACGGCAGCCGGTGAAGCAGCGGAAAAAGCCCGCGCGGAACAAACCCGTTTGGAACAGCGGCGGCAGGAACTGCAAGGGGCGGCCGCCGGGTTGGAACAGGCCAAGGCTGCCTGTACACAGGCTCGGCAAAAGGTAGAGGCGTTGACTGCTTTAGAACAACAGCGGGCTGCGCTGCAAACTACGGAGAATACTTATCGCCGTGCTGCTGCCGATTACCAGGCTGCGGCAGCGCACGCCCAGCGTTTGGAGCAGGATTATCAGCGCCTGAACCGGGCTTTTTTGGACAGCCAAGCCGGCGTGTTGGCGGCAGATTTACAGCCGGGTGCACCTTGCCCGGTGTGCGGCGCCACGGAACACCCTCATCCGGCGGTTTTGTCCACGCAGGCACCTACACAGTCGCAGTTGGAGGCGACCCAGCAGGCGGCCCGATCCGCTATGGCAAAGGCCACGACTGCCAGTCAGTCCGCCGGTGGCGTAAAGGGACAGTACCGAGAACAGCAGCGGGCGTTTATTGCCGGGTGGCAAGCGCTGCTTGGTGATTTGCCGGAGGAGCCGCAATCGGTTCTGGCAGAAGCGCTGTCACAGGCACAGACGGCTTGCGCCGTGGCGGAAGCGAATAAGCAGGCCGCCCAGGCAGCCGCAGAAGAAGCGGCGCAGGTGGAGCAGGCTTTGCCGCAAGTCGCCGCGCGCACCACAGCGCGTGCCCGGCAGCAAACGGAATTGCAATTGCAGGTGCAGCAGCTGCAACAAGAGGTCAAACAGCAGCAAAGCCGGTGCAGCGAACTGGCGGCAGAACTGCCTTTTGCTACCCAGTCGGCTGCGGAAGAGGAACAGCACCGCATAACGGAAAAACGGAATGCCTTAGAGCAGGCACACCAAAAGGCGCAAGCTGCCGTGACGGAACTGGACATGCAGGCGGCGGCCTTAGTAGCCACTTTGCAGCAGACCCGGCAGCAGTTGGAGACTTGTCCGGCAGCGGACCCGGCGGCATTGCGCGCCCAGCTGGCACAGTTGCAGACCCGGCTGCATACGCTGACCGATCAAGGCAAGACACTGGCTGTGCGGCTCCAGACCAATCAAACGGTGCTGGATCAAATGCGGCACACGGCGGCCGAACTGGAGGCGGCGGAGCACCGCTACGGCTGGATAAAAGCCTTGGCAGATACTGCCACCGGCAACTTGACTGGTAAAGAAAAGGTCACCTTGGAGACCTATGTGCAAATGCAGGATTTGGACGCGGTGCTGGCCTGTGCCAACACCCGCTTTATGGTTATGTCCGGCGGACAGTACGAGCTGGTGCGCCGCCAAACGGCAGAGAACAATCGCAACCAGTCCGGACTGGATCTGGATGTGATCGACCATTATAACGGCACCACCCGCAGTGTAAAGAGTTTGTCCGGCGGCGAGTCCTTTAAGGCCTCTTTGTCGCTGGCGCTGGGGCTGTCGGATCGAGTACAGAGCGCCGCCGGCGGTGTGCGTCTGGACGCGATGTTTGTGGACGAGGGCTTCGGCTCTCTGGACGAGGAGTCTCTCCACCAGGCGCTGCACGCCCTGACGGATCTGGCTCGCAGCGACCGGTTGGTGGGAATCATCTCCCATGTGGCGGACCTGCGTGCGGCCATCGACCGGCAGATTCTGGTCACCAAGGCTCCCACCGGCTGCAGCCACGCTACCATCCTATAACTGCATTCAGATACAGAACACCCCCGCACGGCTTGTTGCTGTGCAGGGGTGTTCTTGTTTTTTGGTTATTGTTTGGCGGCTTTCGCAATGCAGCCCATGGCGTTTAGGCTGCGAGGATAGCCGATGTAGGGCAGACACTGGAGCACCACTTTGGTCAGGAACGCTGCATCGTTGCCCATGTTCATATTGCCCTTGGCGTGGGCGATCAACTGGGGCTCGCAGCCCCCTTGGGCAGAGAGAAAGCAGAAGGTGATCATCTCTCGCTGGGCCAGATCCAGCCCGGTGCGGGTGTAGTAATCGCCAAAGCAGTTGGCGGCCAAATAGCGGTTGACGGTGCCGGCTTTCCACGCCTCATTCATGTGTTCGCCAAAGATTTTGACTTGGGCGGCAATGCCTTTCTCCAGCCGATCGTTCATGGTGGTGGTTGCCTGGCCGGGTAGTGGTAGGGCAATGCCGGCGGCGGTCAGCGCGTCATTGGTGGCGTGCAGAAACGGCAGCGCACGGCCGTAGCCCAGGTAATCGGTGGCCTGGTACACCATCTCTTTGACTGCCACCGGGTCAAGCCCCTCTTGCAGCGCTTGGGGCAGTGCCTCTTTGTAGGCGTCTACACTGCCGCTGCCGGTGAGGGTGGCCAGAATCGCCAGCCAGCGGGTGGTGGGCTCCAGCATGCTGTCCGGTTCGTTCCTTACTTCTTCAAGAAATGCGCCCAGTCGCTGGGTGTATTCCGGGTCTGTGCTTTGCAAATTCATTTTTCTGCCTCCAGTGCGTTATAATCTGCGTCGCTCACCGGCTCGCACCATTCGTTAGAGGCATTCTCACCGGGCACTTCCATAGCAATGTGGGAGAACCAACTGTCGCCTTTAGCGCCGTGCCAGTGCTTCACCTCCGGTGGAATGGTGATGACCATGCCCTCGTGCAGCGCTACCGGGGCCTTTCCCCATTCCTGGTACCAGCCCTCACCGGCGGTGCAGATCAGCAACTGACCGCCGCCTTTTGTGGCGTGGTGAATGTGCCAGTTGTTGCGACACCCCGGCTCAAAGGTCACATTGGACAAATGCAGCGCCGTGACCTGGGGATCGGTCAGGGGATTCAGATAAGAATTGCCTACAAAGTATTGGGCATAAGCCGTGTTGGCGGCGCCTTTGCCAAATGCGTTGGCAGCGACAAAGGCTTCTTCTGTTGCGTATTTCATAGATATAATCTCCTTGTTTTGGTTTCCTTTATCATAGCACTTTGAGTTCACTCCAAGTCAAGGGGTTTTGTAAAAAAATATGTTTTTGCTTATTAAGGCTTTGAAAAACAGTTGCTGTTTTACAAAGAAAATAGAAAACTGTACGCTGTTTGAGTATAGAAGTGCAATTCTTATTGCAGTACAATAACTAAGGTATATATCTATATATTGGGAAAGGTAGTGGTTTGGTTGTTCAAAAGATTTCAAAGCCTGCTGTTAGCGGTAGCTTTGGCATTGAGTATGCTGTGCAGTGCAGAGTCTGTTTTTGCTGCCGCAGATGGGCCAACGGTTTACGGTTCGGCGACGCAGGCATTGGCAGGTGAGCAGGTTCGCGTGCCGGTAATGATAAAATCCAATACCGGCTTGCTGGGCTTTAAATTGTCATTAGACTATGATCCGTCCGTTGTTACGCCTCTTTCCGTAGAAAGTGGCCCGGTGACCAATGGCGGCCTCCAAGATAACATAGACGGCGACATGGTGCGCGGACAGATCCATGTGTATTGGGCAGGCAGTGAAGCGGTAGCACAGGACGGCATTTTATTTTATGTGAATTTCTCTGTTTCTGCCGGTGCAGTCGGTCAAACGAGGATCCACTTGTCCTATACGCAGGAAGATACATTTGATGACGCCTTTCGGGACGTAGCCCTGCAATGCGAGGATATTCCGATTACCGTAACGAACAAGAGTATCACAAAATATGCCAAATTCTCTGCGCAAACGGAGAATGTTACTGCCGGTGAGACGGTGGGTGTGCGGTTGCGTATGGACAATGCACAAGGCTTGACTGCCTGTACGCTGCATATGCGATTTGACCAAACGAATTTTGAATTTCTGTCCGTTAAGGGCTTGAATGGTGTCGTGGCAAGCGGTGTGCTCCGCAGGGACGCGCTTGTGATTCAAATTTCAAATCTGAATGCAGTTCCTTCTGCGACAGACGCGGTTGAAATCCGGCTGAAAGCAAAGGCGCAAGCCGATTCCGGCGAATATCAGCTCACTTTTTCTGCAGAGCAAAAAGAAGTTTCCTGTACGCCGTGTACCTGTGTGGTACAGCCGTCTTTTACCAGTGAGGTGGCACGGGTATATGCAGACTCTCTGGTGGGACGAAAAAATGATACGTTGTCCATTCCGATTAAGATTACCAACAATCACGGCTTGATGGGGTATCGGCTGCGCATTGTCTATACGGCTTCGGATATTCAGCCGATTTCCGCAACCTGCGGCAGTCAGTTTTCCGGTACATTCAATACCTCGATCGGAGATACGGTGGGTCAATTTGATGTGCTGTGGAATTCTACCGATCAGGTGATCGCGGATGATATCCTGTTTACGCTGCATGTGAAATTACTTTCCGGTGACAGCAAAAATTCGATCTTAACGCTGTCTTATAATATGGACGATACATTCAATGAAAAATATGATTCTGTTACACTGGATTGCCAAAAAGTCACAATACGCATGAATCCAAAATGCGACCACAGCCAAACACGAACGGAGCACGCAAAGGCAGCTACCTGCACCGCAGAGGGATATAGCGGTGACATATATTGCACCAAATGCGGTTTGTGCTTGTCTACCGGTCAGGTGATCAAAAAGAAAGCGCATACCTACAAGTGGTACACCACGGCGGCTACATGGAGCAAGAACGGTGTGTCGGAAAAAAGATGTGCCGTGTGTCGTTATTCGGCAGCAAAGAACAAAGTGTATCGTGTGGCCGGCGTGAAGTTGTCCAAGAGTACATACACATATAACGGTAAAGTCCAAAAACCAAAAGTAACGGTCAAGGACAGTAAGGGCAATACACTGACAGCAGGCAAGCATTACACCGTGTCTTATTCCGGCGGTTGCAAGAATGTGGGTCGATATAGTGTAAAACTGACGCTGAAGGGCGCCTATAAAGGTACAAAAACATATACATTCACCATTGTACCAAAGGGCACAACCGTGGCCAAACTCCAAGGCGGAAAGAAAAGCCTGACGGTAAAGTGGAAAGCGCAAAAAACACAAACCACCGGCTATCAGCTGCAGTATTCCACCGCCAAGAATTTTACCAAAAATACGACCAAATGGATAAATGTAGGTAACAATAAATCTACGGCGAAAACGGTTAAAAAACTGAAAGCAAAGAAAAAATACTATGTGCGTATTCGTACATATAAGAAAGTGAAGACGCAAAAAGGATATGTTACGATTTATTCTTCGTGGTCAAAAGTAAAAACCGTGAAGACAAAATAAGAAAAGGAGACTGGATACCATGAAAAAACGAAGTACAAAGTTTTTATCCCTGTTGCTATCCCTGCTGATGGTAGTAACGATTTTGCCAGCGGGAACATTAACGGCACAAGCGGCGGATAGTCGAGTAGAAAATGCAATATCATGGGCTGTTTCGGTTGCGAACAACAATTACTATGGCTATTCTCAGAATTGGTCGCGCCGCAATGGCACTCCTGATTTTGATTGTTCCTCCCTGGTGAGTTGGGCGTTTCATAATGCGGGATTTAGTGTTCAGGGCGGATTGAATACGAGAAACATGAGAAACGCATTTGTAAATGCAGGGTTTGCTTGGATACCAGCGTCGCAAATTCCGGGATTTCCGTCAAGGTGTGACAATCTGCAACGCGGCGATATTCTTCTCAAGGAAGGTGTCCATACAGAGATTTATATTGGCAGTGGGAAGAATGTTGGTGCTCATGCGGATTATAATGGAATTCCCGGTGGAACCGGGGGCGGTAAATCATGGTCCAGCAAAATGAAAAAATATCGCTATGGTGCTGATGAAATATGTATTGACCCGTACTATAATGGTGGGTGGCAAGGTGTATTGAGATATACCAAAAGCACCCCGCCTGCACCGCCGGCCATTCCGGATAAGCCGACCATTACCGGTATCAGTGCAACGGATATTGCCGTAGGCAAGAGCGTAACAATTACATGGAACGGTTCCGCACGGGCGACGGCATATAATGTGGCGGTTCGCGGCGCAGAGAATCGTGATCTGGGTACAGATGCGAATGCGCGCTCCTATACGCTTACATTAAGCAGGGTGGGCACATATACCATTTATGTTGAAGCAAAGAACCAATCCGGGACCAGCTCCAATAACAATTCCCGTACTTGTACGGCACACGCCAATTCTACTGTAAAATTTGTGGACTGGGACGGCAAAGAACTGCATACGCAAAGTGTGCGATACGGTGAGAGCGCAACCGCGCCCGCGTCTCCCACGCGCAAAGGCTATACCTTCCAGGGATGGAGCGATTCGTTTTACAATGTGACTGCGAACCGGTCCATTCGTGCCAATTACAAAATCAATACCTATACCGTGAATTTCCTGGACAAGGAAAAGAAAGTTCTGAAAAGCGAAAAAGTTGAATACGGAAAAAACGCTACGCCGCCAACGGATGTGAATGTTCCCACCGGATATATTTTTGTTGGGTGGCAGAGTCAGGACTACAAGTCTGTTTACACGGATGCCACAAACAAGACGATCAATGTGCAAGGCATTTATGAGTGGAAGAATAAAACGCTGCCGATTGTTTGTAAAATTACTTCAGCCAAGCGGCAGTCGGACGGCTATTATGTATACTTTGATTTGACCAATACACCCAATGCAATTACAAGAGGCCGTGCGGTTGTATCTTTGAAAACAAAAACCGGTAAGCTGGTGGACGCCACCGAGTCGGCGGCGTTTAGTATTCCCAAAGGCGGTACAAAGAAGGGTATGGAAGTGTTCATTCCCTGTGACTATGCTGCTACCACGGCTGAGGTCATTATCGTGGACAGCTATTCGTCCGGCGTCCCGTTTTCCGAAAATATGGCGGCTACCATCGATCAGGGATTGATGTGGTCTGCCTGGAGCGGTACAAAGCCCAGCGGTACCGATCTGCAAATTGAAACGCGTACAGAGTACCGCTTCCGGGACAAGGAAACAAAAACCGGCAGCAGCAAAACGATGGACGGCTGGATCTGGGACGGTACCAAACAGACAAAGCTGATCTCACAAACCGGCTATCAGGATTCCGTTATGTCCACCTATGACAATGAAACGGGAAAAAGAGCGTTGCTGAGCACCCAATCTGTTCCGATATACAGCACGCGCTGGAAGTATGTATACTACCATTTCTACAAAAGGGGCGGAGGCAATCATACATTTTGCCCCACCAATCACGCCGGCGGCACCTATCATGGCCTTTACAGCAACTATTCTGCATTTGAGTGGTACAAAAAGTCCAGCTGCGGCAGTCGAGATCTTTATAGAGGGACGGCATGTCCGGAGTGCGGTTCCAGCGCTTATTGGTTCTATAACAGCGGGGATTCCGGCAACGAGACTTATCAAAGCGGCTCCAAGACGCAGTACAATTACGGAACCTACCAGTACATTTATAATTTCTATCGTTGGAAAGACTGGTCCGATTGGACAGACGCTTCTATAACGGCTACCTCTGCCAAGCAGGTGGAAACCCGAACGGCATATCGTTATAAAAGCAATTCGGCCGGTGCTGAAAACGACAGTGGCAAGCAGTATACCATTCGCAAAAAGGTAGACGCCTCCTTTGCTGGTAAGCAGATTACCCTCTATGTGTACGGCTATACCGGTGCTTCTGACTACACCAACGAATATATCGGACAGTCCGTTGTTGGGAAAGACGGCTCCTACTCTTTTTCCTTTAAATTGCGTAATGAACCGACGGTAGAAACCGGCGATTATACCGTTGCAATCGGAATCGAGGGCACGACAAACCTGATTGAAGTGGACAAAATTTCTGCGCCGAAAGCAACGCATACCGTAAAGTTCTACGACTGGGACGGCACGGTGATCAGCACACAAACTGTGGTGGACGGCGCCAATGCTGCCGTTCCGAAGAATCCTACAAGGGAAGGGTATGACTTTGTCGGCTGGGACAAGAGCACAACCAATATTACAGAGGATACGGATTTCTTTTCCGATTTCACCAAAAAGCAGTTTACGATTGTTTTTGTGGATTGGAAAAATCAAAGTATCAAAATGCAGAAATTCCATTACGGAGACATATTAACGCCTCCGGAAGCTGAAACAGTAGAGGGTAAAACATTCTCCGGTTGGGATCAAATTCTGAAAGGTAATATTATCGTTAAGCAGGATATGGTTGTGACCGCGCAGTATGAAACCAATACATACACCGTGAAGTTCTATGATTTTAACAACAATGTGATCTCTACGCAGAAGGTGGCATACGGTGATTGTGCCAAGGCACCGGAAGATGTGAATGATTCTGCCGACGGCAAGCAGTTTGCCGGTTGGTTTAATGCAGATGAATACGAGAAAGTGGATCATGATATTGCGGTTTATCCGGCTTATTATTTTGCAGAGACAACGCCGACTCCGACTGCAAATTATGAAAGCGGTGAATTCAAAAACCGTATTCAACTTACCTTGACTTCATCGGATCAAAACGCGGTGATTTACTACTATCTGAATGGCGACGAGTCCACAGAGCAGATCTATACCGGACCCATCACCGTCAGCAAGACTTGTCAAATCTCTTTTTACGCCACCAGTTTGGGCAAAAACGACAGCGAAGAAAGTACAAAATATTACTGTATCAACACTTCTGCTACCCCCAGTGCCTGGATGCAAAAGAGCGCATTGCCGACGGAAGTGACCGCACACCCCAATGATTATACGTTGGAAAGCAAAACCGGTTATCGCTACAAGGACGTTAAAACCGTTTGCAAGGTCGCTGACCAAAATACGCTGAAATCAAACGGTTGGACGCTGTCTAAGACCACCTATTCAGATTACACAGCGTGGCAGGACAGCCCGATTGCGAAAGACACCCGCTATATCGGCTTTGAGGTGGCGACACGCAAGGTAGAGGATCCGACGGTTACGCACTACAAGTATACACATTATAAATACACGGACGCCAGCGGAACCGTACAGTATGCACCCAAGAAAGTGAGCGGTTATTCTTGCACGCTGGAGACGGTGGTTTGCGACAGTCGTTTGACGGTAGCAGGCTTTTTGGATGACAACACCTCTTACTATGTACACAACGGCCAAAGATGGTTTAATCAGACAAAGATCAGCGGAGAAAAGACACAGTATCGTTCCCGTTATCAAAATGCAGAATACTACAAGTGGACAGCCTGGACAGTGAATGCGCCGATGACAAGCGAAACACGGGAAAAGCAAACGACCACGCTTTATCGTTATGCAAATAAGAATTATCATATCGTTACTGTAAATACCGGCTTTGGCGATGCGCCGTTTGTATCGCTGGTGCAGGATGGGCAGGCGTATGATGCTTCCAAGATTGCAGTCGACGGGTACACGCTGGAAGGCCTTTACAAGGATGCAGAGTGCAAAACCAAGTTTGCGCTGAATACCAAGATCACAAGCAGTCAGAACTTGTATGCAAATTATACCGCAAAAAAGTATAAGGTTATATTCCAAATGCAAGATGGAACAGAGCTGGATACCCAGCAGGTAGAATATATGGGCGCAGCGACAGAACCGGCGACGGACTCGGTTCCCGGTTATGTTTTCAGTGGTTGGGATCGTGATTTTGATTGTATTACAGAGGACACGGTCGTGACCGGAAAATACTTCAAAACCGCGGAATATGCAAGAATTGCGTTAGACCAAACCAACGCCTCCATGTTTACCAACACATCTATGCGACTGAATGTTACAATTACACCTGCGAACTTGGCCAGTGAAACGGTGATTTGGACTTCAAGCAATCCGGGTGTGGCCTCGGTTGATGACGCAGGAAATGTGCTTGCACTTTCCGAAGGCGAAACAACCATAACGGCAATGGTAGAGAAGACAAAGGAAAAAGCTACCTGCCGTATTGCGGTTAAGGCCAATTTGGGTACCACCATTGCTTTGAAGGACAACGCAAAGCTGAATTACGATTCCGCCGGCTTTGTGCGCCGCGTGGCGTTAAAGTCTACGGTTGCTTCTGTGCAGCAAGAGTTTGCCAACAGCGGGCTGCAGTTTGAGAGTATTAACGGTATATCGCTCAAGTCCACAGATTATGTGGGCACCGGCACGGTTATTCGTCTTGGCAATACTGACAAGAGAACTGTTGTGGTTACAGGCGATATGAACGGCGATGGCTTGATCAACAACCGCGATGTGGCGGCGATGAATAAGTATTTGCTCTCAAAGATCACGGCCAAGGAATGCCAGATGCTGGCTATGGATGTAAACGGCGACGGCAAGATCAACAATAAAGACGCCGCCATGGTTGCCAGATACCTTGTGGGTAAAGAAACGCTGTAATGTACTTTGCCACTGCATCGATTTCGGTGCAGTGGCAATTTTAAGGGTGAAAGAGAATGAAGAAAATCATCGCTGTGATTATAGCAGGCCTTATTATGCTGCAAGCGGGTACAGTTGCGTATGCCCGATCACAACCCACCGTGTATTTGCATGCGCCAAGTGTCATAACAAGCGAACTGTCAGAGGTCTCGGTTCGCATCAAGGACAATAGCGGCCTTATGGGAATCAAGCTATCTGTCGAATACCCCGCCGCGCAAGTAGATGTGCGCTCTATTGCTAAGGGAGAGGCGCTGAATGTCGGCGATTTTGCGACAGATTTTGGCGAACAGATCGGTCATTTTCAAGTTTTATGGCACCATACGAAAGCAGTTAAGACAAACGGCGTTCTGTTTACTTTCCAAATTCAGAAAATAGCCGATTTCAATTGCGCAAAGATCAAAATAGCTTATAGTAGGGAAGATACTTTTAATGAAAAATATCAAAATGTTTCCTTACAATGCAATGATATTGAACTATATGGCACAGAGCAGAAAAGCGAACAATCCGGTTCCGTGTCGGAGGCCGGCGCCGAAACTACACTGCCAAATCCTAAAAAAGGCATTGCAAACGAAGTGATTTTAAAAACGGTTGAGCAAACGCTCAAGCAACAGCATTACGCCTCCCTTGCAGATGTGAAACAGAAGAAAGCGTTTTTAGAAGCTTTTAATGCAAACTTGGAAAAAAGAATGGGGGATTCGTCCTATGCTATGACGAGTTTTGAAAATGTGCAAAGTGCCTATCAGTCTGCCTTTCAAGGAGAATATATCCGAAAGATAGAAAACGGTATGGGAACCGCTGCTGCACAAGCGATCATCTCTGCGGAACTGAAAAAAGTGCAGGCTTCGTCTGTTCAGAGCGTGCGTGATCGAACGGCTTTTGCAGTGGCTGTACAACAGCGATTGATCAGTGCAGATGCATCCTTGCCAAAGATGACGCAGAATGTAAATACAGACACGGTCATGGCTATTCTTGCCGCGCTTTATACGCCGCAAGATGAAGTTGCAGTCGATCAGTCAAACCGGCAAAAGGCAAATGCGAGATCTAAAGCTCCGCTGGTGGTTGTGCTGCTTTTGTCAGGTGTTGCGATTGCCTTCTTGGCGGCTTGGCAAGCGAAAAAGAGAAAAAAGCAGAGATAGATGCAAACGCCTATGTGCCGTTTTTATCCACATCGTATTTGCCGCTTGACAGCAGGCGGCGGCTATGCTACAATACGGGACGAAAATTCGGTTGTGGATTTTTCCGGAGTTGCTCATCTTTTCGCCACACACTCTTTGGAGTGCGTGGCTTTTTTATACCTGCAAGCAGAAAGGAAAACAGATGGACGAACAGTTTATGCGCAAAAAGGCAGTGTTGCCGCTGATTACCTCTATGGCGCTGCCCATGGTGCTCTCCATGCTGGTGAACGCCCTTTATAATATTGTAGACAGCTACTTTGTGGCCCGCATCAGCGAGAACGCTATGACGGCGTTGTCCCTGGTGTATCCCTTGCAAAATCTGGTCAACGCCATTGCCATCGGCTTTGGCGTGGGGATCAGCGCCGTGATCGCTTTGTATTTGGGCGCCGGAAAGCAGAAGCGCGCGGACCAGGCAGCCACGCAGGGTATGCTGTGGGCGCTGGTGCACGGGGTGCTGCTCACCGGCGTGTGTATTGCCATCATTCCGCTGTTTTTGCAGGCGTTTACCAAGGATCAAGCAGTGATCGATCTGGGAGTGCGCTACGGGCGTATTGTGTTTGGTTTTTCCATTATAATCAACGCAGACTTGGCATTTGAAAAGATTTTTCAGGCAGTCGGTCGTATGAAGGTGACCATGGTGGGCCTGGGCCTGGGGTGCCTTGCCAATATTATTTTGGATCCGCTGTTGATCTTCGGTCTGGGACCGTTCCCCAAAATGGGCATTGACGGCGCAGCGCTGGCTACCGGACTGGGTCAGGTGCTCACTCTGGTGATCTACCTGCTGTTCTATTACCTGCGCCCCATTTCCGTCAAGATCCGCTTGCAGCACCTGCGGCCGTCCCGGCACCTGGTGGGTCGCTTGTATGCCATCGGTATTCCGGCGGTACTGAATTTGGCTTTGCCTTCGGTGCTGATCTCTGCACTGAACGCCATTTTGGCTGCATTCTCTCAAACCTATGTGCTGATTTTAGGCGCATATTACAAACTGCAAACGTTTCTGTACCTGCCGGCCAACGGCATTGTGCAGGGCATGCGCCCGGTGATTGGGTTCAATTACGGCGCCAAGGAATATGGGCGGGTCAAGCAGATCTTCCGCACCGTATTAGTGATGACTGCTGCCATTATGGTGGTGGGCACTGTGCTGTGCCTGGTGATTCCCGGGCAATTGATCGGTCTTTTTACCGAGAATGCAGCTACTGTTGCTGCCGGTAAAACAGCGCTGCGAATCATCAGCGGCGGGTTCATTGTGTCCGCCGTATCGGTGACTGCTTCCGGTGCACTGGAGGGACTGGGCAAGGGCACGCCGTCCTTAGTGATTTCTCTTTGCCGGTATTTGGTCATCATCGTCCCGTTGGCATTCCTGCTGAGTCGAGTGCTGGGCGCCGCCGGTGTGTGGCATGCCTTTTGGATCACCGAGTTATTCACCGCCGGTATTGCCCTGGCGGTGTACCGCAAAGCCGTGCAGATCAAAGTCTGATTATAAATGAACAAAACAAAGCCGCACAGATCTTTCTGTGCGGCTTCTTTGCGTCTATTTGTTTTATGCTGTTTCTATGCTGCTTAGGAAGCGCAGAAACTGGGCTTTACCGGCTTCATTACGGTCAAACACGCCGCACTGCTCCAAAATGGCAGCAAAGACTTTGCCCACTTCCTGTTGCAGAATGTCCATGCAATTCTCGGCGGTTAAGGCGTTCTTGGCGGCGATCTCCATTGCCCAGTCCTTGTGTTTGGCAATGCGTTCGTCGGCGGCAATGTCTGTGCCATGGAGCAGTGCGTCACGCAGCAGCTCCAGCTCTGTCTTTAACCGGGCGGGCAGTACCGCCAAACCCATAACCTCAATCAGGCCGATATTCTCTTTCTTAATATGATGGTATTCCGGGTGGGGGTGGTACAGACCGTCCGGGCACGCCGGGGTGGTAATGTTGTTGCGCAGCACCAGGTCCAGTTCATATTTACCGTTCCGGAACCGGGCGATGGGGGTAATGGTGTTGTGGGGTGTGCCATCGGTCTCGGCGTAGATAAAGGCATCCGGGTCCGTATAGCCGCGCCAGGCTTGCAGCACTTTGTCTGCCAGGTCGCAAATGCGCGCCGGCTCATCCCCACGCAGGCGCAGTACGGACATGGGCCACTTGACGATTCCGGCCTCAATATCTTTATATCCGGCAAAGGCATAGGGGGTCTCTATCGGTGCCTTTGTCATAGCAAAGGTATAGTGCCCGCCTTGGAAGTGCTCGTGGGTGAGAATGGAGCCGCCCACGATGGGAAGGTCTGCATTGGAGCCTACAAAATAGTGGGGAAACTTCTCTACAAAATCAAACAGCTTTTGGAACGCGCTGCGGTCGATTTTCATCGGCGTATGCCGGCCATTAAACACAATGCAGTGCTCGTTATAGTAGCCATAGGGCGAATACTGCAAGAACCAGGGGCCGCCGCCCATTTTCAGGGGAATGATCCGGTGATTTTGCCGTGCCGGGTGATTGACCCGCCCGGCGTAGCCCTCGTTCTCCTTGCACAGTTGGCACTTGGGGTAAGCGCTTTGCTTCATTTGCAGGGCAGCCGCAATGGCCTTGGGGTCCTTCTCCGGCTTGGATAGATTGATGGTTATATCCATATCGCCGTAAGGGGTGGGAGTGATCCACTTAGCGTCTTTGGCCAGTCGGTCCGCACGAATGTAATTGGTGGTCTTGCTAAAGGCATAGTAATCATCTGTGGCTGCCTTGGGGCTCTCTGCGTACAGATCCCAAAATCGGCGGATCACCGCAGAGGGTCGCGGGGTCAGCAGACCCATCAGCTTGGTGTCAAACAGATCCCGGTACACCACAGAGTCCTGGCACAGCCCGTTTGCGCAAGCATAGTTTAGTAGAGAGTCTAAAATTTCCGTCAGTGCCGGTTGGCCGGTGACGGTGCGTTCCTCGTATGCGTCCAGCTCCAGCGCCGCCAGCAACGCATTGACAGCCCAGGTGCGATCTGCCTCTTCAATCAGACCGGTGCGTACGCCGTAATCTGCCAGCGCTGTGATTCCCTCAAATACATCCATGATTCTACCTTCGCTTTCTGCCCTAACAGCGGGATTTTTTGGAGCCTTTATTTTATCACATTTTGCCCTGCGTGGCAACCGATTTGCGCAAAAAGGACGGAATTCCCTTTGACAGCTCGCTTTCTATGCGCACCCAAACAGGCGTCTCTGCATAGTATGCAGAGAAAAGGAGAGATGGTATGTTTAGTTATATAAAAAAATTGCAATACCCCATCAATATTAAGAATCCGGATCCCCGCGCTGCGTCCATTATCATCAGTCAGTACGGCGGCCTGTATTGCATTTAGATATAGAGTCAAAATACGGACAATCAATGACGGCGTTAAGCCAAAAATCGCACTTGTTTTTCAATTCGTGGCGGAAAATGCGACTGAAAATCCATCAAATATAGTAGAATATCTCCAGTGTGTTGTCCGGTTTTTTGAATGTGATGTGGTCTACAATGGAGCGCAGGGCTTCGTTCTTGACGCTTTCCGCTGTATCCGGAGACTTTATCAAATCCAGCACAAAACTGGCTTGCTGGACGAACTGGGGCGGAATTTCACCGCTCTGTGACTTCTCGACCTTGGCCTGCTCGGCTTTGAGCGCTTCAATCTTGTTTTGAAATGCTCTTTTTTTGCGGCCGTATTCCTCCAGTGTGTCATACCCGGCATCATAGGCATCACTGGCCCGCTTGATCTTTTCTTCTTCCTTGCGAATGAGTAGTGAGTAGTCTACCGCTTCGTTTTGCAGCTGCTCCTTTGGCAGCACATTGAATTCCAGGGTCTCCAGAGACTTTTCTATGGCAGCAATCACCGCAGCGTTGGCCTTTCGTATGGATAGGTAGTGGGACACCTTGCACTTGCCCCGGGCGTAGTTGTGGCATTGAACGGCGGGATCCCTGGCGGCAATATAGGTGAGCGTGGCACCGCAGGTGTCGCAGCGTACAAGGCCTTTCAGCATGAATGTGACAGGCTGCTCCTTGCGCTGCCATTTGCCATACCGTCTTTTCTGTTCCATGATCTTCTCCTGTACTTGGTCGAATGTGTCTTGATCTATGATTGGCTGGTGCTTGCCGTCCACATACATAACCTTGCTGTTATCGCCCTTGTACCGGTCTCTGGAGGCTCTGCCGTCTGTGCTCCAGCGGATTTTACCAGCATACACCGGGTTCATCAGTATGTACTCCACAAAGCGGTTGTCCGGTGGGTTGCCTCGGTAGGTTTTTACGCCCATGGCGTTCAGCTCCATAGCAATTTTGCGGTAGCCTTTGCCAGACAGAAAAGCATTAAAGATGTACCGAACGGTGGGTGCGTCCTCGTTGGGTGTGAACACCTTGTTTTGAAGGTCATAGCCAAAGGCACCGGCGCTCATAGCTTCGCCACGGCTCGCCTTTTCCGTCATGCCACGGGTCACTTCCTGGGACAGGCGGGTGCTGTAATACTCGTCCATGAATTCTATAATGCGCTCGATCAGCGGGGCAAAGGGCGAGTCGTCTATGGTCTCGGATATGGAGATCACCGACACGCCGATGCGCCGCAGCATGGACTTATATACGATGCTTTCTTCCTGGTTGCGGGCAAACCGGCTGAATTTCCATACAAGAATTGCCTGGAATGGGTGCTCCTTGCTTTTTGCAAAGGCGATCATATCATTGAACGCCTTGCGCTTTTTAACGCTTCGCCCGGAGATACCATCGTCATAGAATACATATTCATCCGGCACGCAGTAGCCGTTTCTGCCGGCGTACTCACGAATGAGCTTAAGTTGGCTGTCCGGGCTGTACTCGTCTTGCCGGTCGTCACTTACGCGGATATATGCCGCTGCATATTTCATTGTACCACTCCCATAGATTGTAGCTCAAGAATGCCCTGCTTGCCATTCTTGAGCGTAATGAACGCAGTGTAGATGTACTCTACAGATGAGTTACGAGAACTACTCATAGGCGCAACACCTCCTCAAGCAAGATTTTTTCCGGGCAAATTCCGGATCCGCTTGCAAAAGGAAGCCTCGATCGTTATACTTATAATGTACGAGGAAAGTATAGGCGGTTTGACCGAACTTACTTTTTAAGCGAAGGCCTATCTGAGCGGCAACTCAGATAGGCCTTCGCTTTATGTCATTTGCGCCCGGTCCTCTATGCCGTAAAGCACCACCTTAGCTGCGCCGTACTGCCGGCCGATTTTTGCAATTTGTTTGTAGAGTTTGTCCATAGGGTTATACCTTGCCGCTTAATTCTTGAAGCACTTGGGACATGGCTTGTAGCCAAGTCTTTTTGCGTCGTCTTTGGTGAACACACGAAACGATTTGGTTTCTGTAAAATTCTTACAGGAGTATTGATGATAATACTTTTCGTCGTTAGTGCAAACGATGTATCGCTTATAGAATGCCAGTTCAAGCACATTCTGATTGTTACTAGAAAACATGAACTCACGGTCTTTGATTTCCGAATCGTATTTTTCTTTCAAATCGTCATACTGTGTATTGACAGCGTTCAATGATCTTTGAACTGCATTCCTTTCCGATCTCAGTTGGCGGCACTCTGCATTTTTATATATGGCAAAGCCCGCAGCAATTGCCGCAATGATAAAGGCAACTACGGCCAGGCTGATAACTGCTTTCATTTGCCTGTCCAACTGCTGACGCTGCTTGGCACCCGGAACATTTACTATATTCACTTCCACATCGTCTACATTGTATGGATCTGCAGCTTTTTGATTGTGGGAAATAGAGCTGTTTTTGGATGATTGATATGATTTTTCGGACTCTTCAGTAAATCTGAAAGCATAATCTAAAACTGAGCTTAAGTAGTCCTTTATTTCTATTTTGAGTTCCACTGCATCATCAAAACCCAATAGCGCTACTGGCGGATTTGATGTGATAGGAATGTAGTGGCCATTAACGATATCTTGCGATATGATATTGAAAAGTAGTGAGATAGCTTTTGCTTCTAAATTTTCGTCTGAAGAGTTTTCCAGATTGGATCGGAGATATTTGAACCGATTTTCCAGTATTGCTTCTATGTACTCTTTTGAAAAACTATCTTGATAAAGGTAACTCAATGCTGAAATAAGTCTCGGTGTAGTTTCGGCTACTATAATCGGATCATTTTGCACCAAGAAAAACAGCGCTGCAGCAATAGCGGCATCACATTTTGATATATCGTTGGCGTTGATTAAACTGTATCGGTTTTTGTCCTCTTCGTCAATAGAAAAGATAGCGATAGCTGTAACTACTCCGTCCAGCGTGAACGGTTCTTTTGTTTGCATTGTGTGCTTTAATGTGCGAATGAATATGTCCTGGTTATCGTCAGCATAACTCATGTATTGTCTCTCTTTCTTTTTCCACATAATATTTATATCGCCATGCGGCGGTATATACAAATTTTACTGTTTGATTTCCAGTCGATTATGCAATTCCACATTCAAAGTAGAATTCCAACGCCTTATGGATGAACTCTTCCGTCACATTGAAATGCTCGGCCAGCTCGTAAGGCTCCAGCCCCTGGTGCAGCTGCGCCTCCAACTCGGCTTTGGGGATCAACTTCTTCACCGCCCACTTATCTGCCCGGCGTTCGTGCTTACTGCGCCGGTCAAGCGGGGCATATTATAGAACGACCCGGTTATGCAGTGCCCGGCTTCGTGGGCCAGGCGGCAGCGGGCCTCTGCGGTGCTTTCCAAGCTCTGCTCGTCAAGTGCTATGTAATAATCATCGCCGATATTGGCAGACGCAGACTTGGCAGCGGGCATACTGCCCAGATACACCTCTATGTTGTTACGCTCGATCTCATCGAACAGGGACTCAGTTGTTGTCATTCTCTCTCTTTCTCTTATCTTTGATAAATTCTACAAATCCTTTAACTTCGTTCCACATCTCATCGGTGACTTCACCGTCACCGCCGAATAGAGCCACTTTGGCGATTTCCTCTTGATCGTCAGGAAATGGTGTGGCGCTTTCTTCCCAACCCATTAAATAATCGGGAGTTGTATTCAGCGCATTGGCGATTGCTTCAATCTTGCTTGATGGAATATTAGTAATAATACCGTTTTCGTATTTATGTATTGTTTGTTTTGTAGTGTGAATGCGAGCTGCCAATTCGTCTTGCGTTAGATTTTTGTCCAGCCGCATTTCTTTTATTCTTTGACCAATAGTCATTTATGGCACCTCCTTTTTCTAAATTATACAACGCACAGAGTAACCTGTCAAGAAATATTTTTCAAGAAAATTGCAAGAAATAACTTGACAAGTTACATTCACGGTGGTACAATGAGAGTAACCTGATAAGTTACGGAGGTGATAACATGCTGAACAGGGCGCTATTCAAAGCAGAATTGGTCAAGAACGGATACACATTTAAGTCGATGGCAAATGAGATCGGTATTTCAGAGCGGACATTTTCCACGAGGGTAAAAACCGGTGACTTCGGCTCTTCTGAGATTGACATTATGGTCGATCGTCTTCACATCAAGGACCCGAGACCTGTTTTTTTTGCTCAATTAGTAACCTGACAAGTTACTATCGGCCAGCCTTTAGATAAGCAGCAGGCAGCGGGGATATATTTTTTCATTTCTCTTTCTTTTTTCTTTTTTGATTTCCCGCACGCCCGCCCCACCCAACATCACATTTATCGCAGCGGGCGGTCTGCTGCTGATTTAAGGGCTGGCAAATAAAAAGGACCGACTGCGGGCACAGTCGGTCAAAGGAGTTGATAGTCAAAAGGCATACACACATATCAACACCTATAGTATAGGCGTTGAGAGAGAAAAAGTCAAGGCATACGGACAATCCGGTCTTGCGTAATTCTTAATGAGGTGAACGAAATGAAGAAAGAACTGACCACCGTGATCATGGTTATGGTGGACGGCAAGGTTAAGCCCTTGGAGGACTTGACGGAAGAAGAACACAGCCGCATGCTGGCGGCGATGGCGCACCGGCTCACAGAGAGCATGAGCGACTATTACGCCCAGCACCCGGATGAGGTAAAGGAGTTAGCGAAGATATGACGAAACGAGAAAAGACAGGGATAGTGCTGGTGATCACCGGCTTCCTGCTGGTACTGCTTGGTTGCTGTATGGTGGCGGATAATCCGTACTGGTGGGTATCCGTGGCAATCAGCGGCACCGGCTGCGCATTGATCGCCCTGGCAGTGTTCGTACTGCCTAAGGACGAGGACGAGGCCAGACAGGACAAGCAGCTGGTGTTTGAAGACGATAAGGATAGAGTGGTGCTGCTGGCGCCGCTGACAGATTTTGATGTGGCGTATCTACGCGCCTTAAAACTGGGAAAGGACAATGACAATGAGTAATGAATATATGGACTTGGTGATCATGACCAACGGCAAGGTGTGCCGTGCTCCTGGGTTCAGCGAAATACGGTCCGGTTACAGAGTGGCCGTGCAGGGCTGTACATACGATGTGCTGGAGGCTGTGTCTGTACCTGTGAGCGAGGCTCTGCTGACGCTGCCTAAGGCGTATGGGTTTGTTCGCCCGCTGAAGTATGACGAGGACGAGCAGGAGGAGAATGCCGATGTATGACAAGGAGGCGGGCGTGATCGCCTGTGACAGCTGCGATATAACCATTGAGGGTTATGGGTTCTCCATCGGTGCGGGCAACGATGAGCCCAGCGGTAGCTACTGCTGGGAATGTGCTTGCGAGAAGTTGGAGCAGCTGCTGGACGAGAGCAACAAGGAAGCGACCATTGTGCGGCGCAGCGAAAACTGGCTTCGCAGCTGCTACGACCTGGGGGTGATCTGATGACCAGCGCAGAAATGGACAAGTTTGTGCAGGACTACGGTTTTTGCCCCCAAGACTGCGACCCGGAGGCGCGGGCTGAGGCCCGCATTGTACTGAATATTGATAAAGGAGAACGATATGGCGACACTGTATGAACTGACCGGCCAGGCAGCCCAGCTGATGGAGCTGCTGGAAGCCGGAGAGATTGATGAACAGACGGTCCAGGACACATTGGACAGCATGATGGTGCCGGAGAAGCTGGAGGACTACGGTATGGTGATCCGGCAGCTGACGGCGGATGTGGAGGACTACAAGCGAGAAAAGGACTTCTTCGCTGATAAACAGAGGCGGGCGGACAACGCCATTAAGCGCATGAAGAAGACCCTGGCGGCGTACCTAGCTGCCACCCAGCAGGATAAGGTGCAGGCCGGACGGTTCGTACTGACCAGTACCTCGAGCAAGTCGGTGGATGTGTTCAACCTGGCAGCGGTGCCGGCAGAATACATGCAGCCCCAGCCGCCCAAGGTGGACAAGCAGTCTATCCGCAATGCTCTGTTGGCGGGGGAGACGGTAGCCGGTGCGGCGCTGATTGAGACCCCCGGCTGCGTGATCAAGTGAGGTGAATGGAATGGAGAACATGAAGATATATGAGGCGGTGCGCAAGGTTCCGGACAGCGCCAAGAAGAACATTAGCGCAGGCCGCTTAAAGGGCATGACTGATATTAACCCAATGTGGCGTATCAAGGCACTGACGGAGCAGTTTGGCCCTTGTGGTATCGGTTGGAAGGTGGAAGTCAGCCGCACATGGCAAGATCTGGGTGCGGACGGCGTGGTGACTGTGTATGTGCAGCTGCTGCTCTATGTGAAGTACAACGATGAATGGAGCGCCCCTATTCCGGGTATTGGCGGTTCCTCGTTGGTGGCTAAGGAGAGTAAAGGCCTGTACACCTCCGATGAGTGCTATAAGATGGCTTATACGGACGCTCTGTCTGTGTGCTGCAAGATGTTAGGGTTCGGTGCAGATGTGTACTGGGCAGCTGATCGGACAAAGTACCAGCAGGTGCAGCCCCAGGACATGAAGAAAGAACAGGCACGGCAGCAGGCAGCGGAGAAGATCAGCCCGGACCAGGTGGCTATTCTAAAAGAAAATGCAGAGAATGAGCGGGTCAAAAAGGCCTTGGCCTATTACAAGGTGAGCCGCATTGAAGATCTGACCCGGCACCAAGCTGATAAGATCTTCATGAAGCTGGGCCTATAAGATGAAAATCGAATTCAAAAAGGAAGAGTTGGTGCCCACTATGGCCAAGGTGGGGGAGTTCATAGGCTCCCTGGCAGAGCAAAAGGACTATGTACTGGAGATTAAGCCAAAGCCGAAACGCCGTAGCCTGGATGCCAACGCCTACATGTGGGCATTGATCGGCAAGCTGCAAGCGGAGTTGGCCAAGAATGACCCGCAGATCACCAAGGACGAGATATACCAGGGCTATGTGCGGCAGTATGGCAAGTCTGTGGACTACCAACTGCCGGACAGCGCCGTGAATGCCATGACGAAATCATGGGGGAGAAACGGCCTGGGCTGGACAGCGGAGAAAGTGGACGATGGGATCTATCCGCGCACCTCGCTGGTGCGGTTCTATTACGGCACCAGTTGCTACGGAACGAAGCGCATGGCCCGGCTGATAGACGCCGTGGTGCAGGACTGCAAGACACTGGGTATTGAGACAATGCCGCCGGCGGAGCTGGCGCAGCTGATGTCTGCTTGGGAGGAACGAAAACAGTGAAGAAGAGCATTATTCAGCCGGAAGAGCAGCGGCGGTGCTACATATGCGGCTCTGTGCGGGCCCTGGAGCGACACCATGTATTCGGGGCATATAACAGACGGAAAAGCGAGAAATACGGCTTGACGGTGCTCCTGTGCCATAATTGCCACAACGAGCCGCCGACAGGCGCACACCACTGCAAGCAGACGATGGACTATTTACACCGGGTGGGGCAGCAGGCATTTGAAGTTGCCTACCCGGACAAGGACTTTATATCTATTTTTGGGAGGAATTATCTATGATTAACAGTGTTGTAATTATGGGTCGCCTGACCTACGAACCGGAGCTGAGAGCCACGCCCAGCGGCGTCTCCGTTGTGCGCTTTCAGGTGGCTGTGGACCGCAGCTATCAGAAGGCAGGCGAGGAACGCAAGACGGACTTTATTGATGTGACCGCCTGGCGCCAAACTGCGGAATTCGTATCTAAGTATTTCCATAAAGGCTCCATGATCGCTGTGGAGGGCTCTATCCAGACGGATAACTTCACCGATAAGGACGGAAACAAGAGAAAGAGCGTGCAGCTGGTGGCCAGCCAGGTGTCCTTCTGCGGCTCAAAGGCAGAGAGTGGCGCGCAGACTGCAGCACCCGCACCGGACGCAGAGTTTGAGCCGATTGATGATGATGACGACCTGCCGTTTTAAGGAGTAGATATGAGCAATCAGGGTTGGGTGAAAGCCTACCGGCAACTGCTGGATTGGGAGTGGTACACCGATGTACCCACATTCAAACTGTTCTTGCATTTATTGCTTATCGTCAACAGGGAGCCGCAGCAATGGCGAGGCCAAACGCTGAGCAGCGGCTCCGTGGTAACCTCCATCAGCGCTTTGGCAAGCGGTAGCGGGCTGTCAGATATGCAAGTGAGAACGGCGCTGAAACACTTGCAAAAAACTGGCGAGATTTCCAAGAATGTAACAAACAAAAATACCGTTATTATCCTGCGTAACTACGCCAAATATCAAGGGTCAGCAGACGATAGGCAACAAGCAGATAACAATCAAATAACAAACAAACAACAAACAGATAACAATCAAATAACAAGAGCTTTCTATAAACAAGAATGCAAGAATGAAAGAATAGAGAAGGGGAGAGAGCGCGCGAGCGCGTGCACGCCCGCAAAATTATATGGCGAGTTTAAGAATGTGCGATTAACTGACGAGGAGTTTGCAAAGCTGAAAAAACAATTCCCACTTGACTGGCAGCGGCTAATCAAGAACTTGAGCTTCCACATTCACAACACCCACAAGACCTATTACGACCACTTCTCTGTATTGCAGAAGTGGGGAACAGAGGACAGGAAGAACAGCGGGGCACTGCAAAGCCCACCGTCCTACGACCTGGAGCAGATCAAGCGGGATACCATGAACAACACAGACATCAAGTTTTAGGAGGAGCCTATGGATATGGAACTGAACAAACTGACACCACGGCAGGCGTTGATCTATGACGCACTGATCCCGCCCGGCATGCCGGTGCGTGGCAAAGAGCTGGCGCGGCGGACGCGCATTAGCGAGCGGGACCTGAGATCAGAGCGCAAGGCTATGCAGGAACAGGGCGTGCCCATCGTCACCGGTGACTTTGGGTACATGCTGGTGGATGAGAACAATCCGGAGCCGCTGCTGCGGTACGCCAAGCGGCTGAACGCTCACGGCGATGAAGAGCTGGCCACGGCAGCAATGGCCCAGCAGATTTATGAAAGGCTGGTGACAGCAAGATGATGGTAAGATTGACGATACCGGGAGAGCCACAGGGCAAGGGTCGGCACCGGGCTGTGCGCCGGGGTGACCATATTGCTACATATACGCCCAGAAAGACCAAGGACTACGAGGATGAGGTGCAGTTCTGCTACCGGCAGGCATACGGTGACCGGATGGCCTTTGCTGTTGATGAGCCGATCAGCGCAACGATCATTGCAGCGTTTGGCATTCCCAAGAGCACCAGCAAAAGGCGCAAGGTGGAAATGATGGCCGGCATGGTATTTCCCACCAAAAAGCCGGATACGGACAACATCGCCAAGATCGTGCTGGATGCACTGAACGGCCTGGCCTACCCGGATGACAAGCAGGTGGTGGATTTGCAAGTGTTCAAGACCTATGACTTGGAGGGTTATGTGGAGGTCGAGCTGCGGAACTGGAGGACACGGACAGATGGCTGAACAATGTGCATTCTATGTGCGCTGTGATCGCTGCCAGTATGGCCGCAACCTGGGCAGCAATGAATACGGCTGCCGCAAACACCTGGCACCTGACGGTAAGACGATACACAGGGGGCAGTACAGCTGCGAGAATGGGAGAGAGAAAGAATGGCAAAAAACAAAATAACGCACGAATGGAATGAAGATGGCACGGCAATCATCTTCACCGGAAGCCAGAGACAGCCAACACTGGTTGAAATCAAAAATTACGCCGCTGATCTTGCGAGAACAACTGGGCAGTTTATCTCCGAGGGCGTATATGCAGCAGCGTGTGTCGTTGGTGGTGATTGGGCACCTCCGGAAGATCATCGCAGCGTAATGTTAGTGCAGTTTGACGAGAATTGCCCCATCTGCGGAAAGCCGTTTGTGCTGGACACGGATTTTTGCCCGGTTTGTCACAAGAAGTGGTATGAAGATTGAAAGGAGAAAAATAATGACTCGCGAAGAAAGAAAACCGACCGGTCTGCTGCACTCAGCAGATGAACTCAAACAGCTCATTGTAGAAAACCCGGATTTGCCGATTTTGGTATTTGCCGTAGACGATACCGAAGAGGACGAAATCACCGTTCCTATCGATATTTTTGAGGAAGTATAACTATGGATATGGTATGCAAATGCGGTGGTAAGAAGTTCTTCACTGAGAAACACGGCAATCAGATCGGGCTTTACTGCTCTGCTTGTGGTAAGTGGCAGAAATGGCTCAACAAAGACGAGATACGACTTTTCACTCATGATGTCCCGGACGGCTGGATAAGAGTAAAGGACAATCTTCCAGATACGGTTAAATCTGTGATGATATACACGAAATGGGGAAGCGTGCGTCGCGGCTGGTATAGCCCGGAACTACAAGTTTGGTTTAATATGTACGGAACAACAATTAAGTCTGTCACTCATTGGCGAGAGCTGCCAGACCCGCCGAGAACGGAGGGTGAGATTTGAAGATTAACAAAATCAAAATTGATGTTGTATCTACAACAAATCAAGCAATACGATTTGTTAAATCAAATCCCTGCCATATTTGTTCGTGTGAAAGTTTTTGCAATATCAAATACAAAGGAACTTGTCAGATTTGGAAAAATCTAAAAGCTGCGCTAATTGATGTTCAGGAGGTGGAAGAATGACAAATTTTGAAAAAATAAAAAATATGAGCATTGATGAAATGGCAGAATGGCTTGAAGATACACTGTCAAGTAATCTTTGTTATCTATGTGCTGAAAAAGATATTGATAAATGTGGCTATTTTGAGAAAGATTTGGAAAGCAGAGTAACAATGTGCGTAAGAAACAGAAAACTATGGCTTGAAGGCGAGGCGCAGGAATGACAAACTACGAAAAAATCAAAAATATGACCCATGAGGAAATGGCAAACCTCATTAACAAGATAGTTGCATATTGCTTCAATGATGAAGAAAGTGCAGACTGTCTTCCAATTATAGAAAAATGGCTCAACAGCGAGGTGAAAGAAAAGGAGTAAAACAAATGAACATTATGTTAGACAGCACGGCTTTAATGCCGAAAAGAGGGCACGCAACGGACGCAGGGCTTGACTTGTTATCACCGATTGATACGGTAGTACCAGCAAACGGAAGTATCAGCATTGATACAGGCGTACACATTGAGTTGCCACCAAACACCGCAGGCTTTCTGAAATCCAAAAGTGGATTAAATGTAAAGTACGGCATTACAAGCGAGGGCGTGATTGATGTGGGCTACACCGGAAGTATCGCCGTCAAACTGTATAACCACAGCGGTATGGATTATGTTGTGCGCCGTGGGGACAAGATCAGCCAGCTGGTGGTGGTCAAGATCGACACTCCGGAGCTGGTGCTGGTGGACAAGCTGGCAGACACCGAACGCGGCAACGGCGGGTTCGGGAGTACAGGTCGCTAAGGAGGCACCCAATGTCAAAGTCAAAGCAGAAGAGCTACGGAGATGCCAAGGTTATCTGTCCTTACTATGACAGCCAGGAGACGGTACAGATCAACTGTGCACCGGCAGTGTATGATAGTTCCGGGCTGCGTGTGGTATTCCGGTCTAAGGTCAAAAAAGATGAACACATGCGGTCATTCTGCACCTCTTACTGCTGGAAAGGCTGTCCGCTGGCACAGCTGCACGATGACGCATAGCAATGGTATCATCGGGGGGGTGACGAAAGTCACCCTCTTTTTGTTATGCTAAATCATAGTGAGGTGATCAAGTGGACTGGAATAGGGTGAGGCGTGAATATGTCTCCGGCAGTAAGAGCCTGCGGACCCTGGCAGACGAGTACAGCTGTTCACAGTCCACGCTGCGTAAGAGGGCAGCTAACGAGAAGTGGACGGAACAGAGGAACGACTACCGGGCCAAAGTGGAACAAAAATATATGGATATGTCTGTGGAGCAGGAAGTAAAGCGCGTTGAGCGGCTGCACCGCCTTGCGGACGATCTTATGGATAAGTTGGACCAAGCCATAAAGGAGCTGAATGAAATGTGCTCCGTGGAGCATCAAGACGGCGAGTACAAGGTGGTGCGTGTGCCAGGTGTGGCTGTGGACCGTGCCGGTGCAAAACAGATTTCTTCCAGCTTGAAGGATGTGAAGGATCTTCTGAATGTGCGTGACGATGTGGCATCCGGCGCACCGGAGGTGCAGGTGGTGTTGTCAGACGAGGTGAAGAAGTATGCCAAGTGAAGTGTTGGACCTGGGCACGCCACAGCCTAAGCAGGTGGAGTTCCTGACAGACACTCACAATGTTGTTGCCTTTGGTGGTGCCAGAGGTGGTGGCAAAAGCTGGGTAGTGGACTGCAAGGCTAAGGTGATGAGCTACGCCTGCCCGGGTATTACGCAAATTATTGTGCGCAAGACTTATCCTGAGCTGACGGAAAATCATATTGTGCCACTGACCAGGGCGTTGCAATGCTATCATCCGGATAGGCACCGGCGTTTGGCCGTGTACAACGACAGTAAGAAGACGATCACATTTCCTAATGGCAGTCGCATATTGTTTCGCTATTTGGAGCGAGAGAAGGACCTGGGCCGCTTCCAAGGTACGGAGTGCGATATCATGTACCTGGACGAGGCCACGCAGTTCACGGAGGATATGTTCAAGACTTTGTGGGCTTGTGTGCGTGGTACAAATAGCCATCCCAAAAGAATGTACCTTACCTGCAACCCTGGCGGTGTTGGTCACCAGTGGGTCAAGCGACTATTCATTGATCGGGTGTACGATGAGAATGAGAACCCGGAGGATTATTCATTCATACAGTCGCTGGTGACGGACAATCAGATATTGCTTGAAAACAGCCCAAAGTACCTTCAGCAGCTGGACGCACTGCCTGCCAAGGTGCGCCAGGCATGGCGGTATGGTGACTGGAATGTGTTTTCGGGTCAGTTCTTCGAGGAATGGCGGAATAACCCGGACCACTATACAGACCGTAGGTGGACCCATGTGATAGATCCGTTTGATATTCCTGCCGACTGGAAGGTGTATCGCTCGTTCGACTGGGGGTACAGCAAGCCATTTTCTTGTGGTTGGTGGGCTCAGGGATATGATGGTGTGGTGTACCGCATTAAGGAATGGTATGGCTGCACTTCACCGAACGATGGACTGAAACTACCGGCGGATATCGTGTTCCAGAAGATCAGAGAGATAGAAACGCATGACCCGCTGCTGGCGGGCCGACATATTACCGGCGTAGCAGACCCTGCTATCTTCGCCAAGGATGATGGGTATTCCATTGCGGAGACGGCAAACAGACACGGTGTGTACTTTGAGCGCGGCGATAACACCCGAATAGCCGGGTGGATGCAGTGCCATTACAGGCTGATGTTTGATGAGCGTGGGTACCCGATGATGTATGTGTTCAAGAATTGTAAGGACTTCATCCGAACCATTCCTTTGATGATGTATGACGAACACAAGGTGGAGGACTTGAATACGGAACTCGAGGATCACGCAATGGATGAGTTTCGTTATTTCTCTATGTTGCAGAAGATACCGCCCAGGCGGAAGATACCGGCCAGAGCGCTGGCAGACGACCCTCTGGATCAAATGAAGAAAGGATATTGATTATGGCTAAGCAAAAGAAAAAGCCGAGTAAGGAAGAATTTATGCAGCACGCCCAGGGGCAGACGGAGCCGCAAAAGAAGCCGGAAGATGCCGTAGCGCCCGCTGCTGATGAACGGTCTGGTGACCCGATCAAACAGGCGCAGCAGCTGGTGGACGAAATGTCAGCCGAAGAGCCGGAAGAGGAAGAACTGCACACCATTACAGAAGAAGATGTGCAGCGGGCTATGGAGCTGCTGAATAAGTACATGGCTGGTAAGGCGTCCGTAGATGCCCGAGTGGTGGCCAACCAAAACTGGTGGAAGCTGCGACATTGGGGCAACTTCAAGTCAGATCACGGCAAAGAGGGTGACAAGCGCATTAAGCCGGCGTCTGCATGGCTGCATTCCTGCGTGGATAACAAGGTCGCTGACTATATGGACAATTTCCCTGAGCCCAATATTCTGCCGCAGGAAGAAGGCGACAAGGAGACGGCCAAGCAGTTGTCTGCCGTGGTGCCGGTGGTGCTGGATGAGAATGGCTTTGAACAGGAGTTTGACCAGGCAGTGCACTCCAAGGTCCTGAACGGTACAGGCATATACGCTGTGGTGTGGGATCAGGACAAGCTGAATGGCCTTGGCGATGTGAGCGTTAAAAAGTGCGATATCCTGAATTTTGCTTGGGAGCCTGGGATTGAGAATATCCAAGACTCGGCCAATCTGTTTCATATCACTTCTGCCAATAACGATGTACTGGTGTCTCAGTATCCGCAGCTGAAGGACCGATTATCCTCTATGCACAGTGTGATACAAACAGAGTACCAGTTTGATGATACGGTGGACAAGAGCAATCGCAGTCAGGTGGTAGACTGGTACTACAAGGTGAATGTGGACGGCAAGAATGTGGTGCACTATGTGAAATTCTGCAACGGTGTAGTGCTGTATGCAACTGAGAATGACCCAGAACGGAAGGATACCGGGCTGTATATTGACGGCAAATATCCCTTTGTGTTTGACCCGCTGTTCCGTGTGGCCGGAAGTCCTGCCGGATATGGCTATGTGGACCTCTGTAAGGAACCGCAGGAATATATTGACAAACTGTCCCAGGCGATGTTGGAAAACGCGATTTGGAGCTCTGTGCCGCGCTATTTGGTGCGTGACGATGGTGAGATCAACGAAGACGACTTCGCGGATACTTCCAAGCATTTCATTAAGGTGGGTAACAATGTGGGCCAGGACACCTATGCGCCAATCGTGATCAATGGCATAGACGGCAACGCCTACAATGTGCTCATGCACAAGATTGACGAGATGAAGGAGACCAGCGGTAACCGTGATGTGTCCAGTGGCGGTACAAGCAGCGGGGTAACGGCAGCCAGTGCAATCAGCGCTATGCAGGAAGCCGGGAGCAAGACTTCACGCTGGCAAATCAAGGGTACATACCGGGCATACAAGGAGATCATCTTGATGGTGATCGAGCGTATTCGGCAGTTCTACGATATGCCTCGTGTGTTCCGTATTACCGGCGCGGATGGATCTGTATCGTTTGAGACCTTCTCCAATCAGAATATGCAGGAGCGGCGTATTGAAACGCTGTTTCCGGACGATGAGTATTACCAAATGCCCAACTTCGATGTAGATGTATCAGCCAGCAAGGCCAGCCCTTACAGTAAACTGGCTCAAAATGAGCTGGCAGTGCAGATGTACAACCTGGGCGTGTTGAACCCGCAGAACGCAGATCAGGCACTGGCACTTCTGGATATGATGGATATTAACCACAAAGACCGCATAGTGCAGCGGGTCCAGGCAAACGGTACGATGTGGCAAACGATTCAGCAAATGACACAGGCACTGAACACCAGCAATGAGATCATCAAGCAGTTGACTGGTCAAGATCTGATGAGTGGTCAGGATATGACACCGGGTGCAATGAGCGGTGCGGCGGTGACAGACACGCAGTCGGTGGACACAACGCCGACCGCCAGCGACAGCTTAGGTAACACAGACAAATACCAGGACAACTCTCTTGCAACGCAGGCACGCAAGAGAGTAGCCACAAGCACGAGTCCGGAATAATGACTACGGTACATATTGGTGCTTGCGCCGTAGAACTGAAAGGCCACGCCGATGCGCCACGCAACGAACAGGATCATGACCTGGTATGCGCTGCTATTTCTGCCCTTACCTGCACGCTGGCGGAAGTCGTGCGTAGGGCGTATGTAGCTGGCGCTCTACTGTGTGAACCACAGATCAAGATTTCTCCGGGAAATGTGTGTATTTGTTGCGCACCGATGGCAAATGAGAGTACGGTGCTGGCAGCGTTTACCTTTTTTCGGTGCGGGATGGAAATACTGGCCGAGAGCTATCCGGGGCACATCCAAATAAGCTGAAAGGGGGGGTGACATGATCGCCCCCTCTTTTGTTATTATGCGAGTAAAGGGTTCGTCCACCTGATACGGACAGAAAGGAGTTCCTATGAGAACAGACAAATTAATGCCCATGTTGCTGCAGCTTTTCGATGGTGAGGGCGGTGCAGCAGACGGCACTGGCAGTGCGCCCGCCACGCAGAACAATACGGCAGACAATACTGCGCCCGCCACGCAGGATGGTGCTCATGAGAGCACAGCGGAAGACCTTGACAAAGAGTTTAAGGCTCTGATTAAGGACAAGTACAAAAATGCGTATCAAAAGCACATCAACGCTGCAATGCAAAAGCGGTTCCGTGCTGATGAAGCCGCACAGGCACAGTATGACAGGGTGTTGCCCCTGCTTGATATGCTGGGCGAAAAGTACGGCGCAGACGCTACGGACCCGGAGGCACTCATGCAGGCCCTGGAAGACGACAACAGCTTTTACGAGCAGGAGTCAGTGGAGAAGGGTGTGCCAATCGAGTCACTGAAGCAGATGCACAAGCTGGAGCGTGAAAACGCTGCATTCCGCCAGGAAATGCAGGAACGCGAACGGCAGGACGCAGCAGCACAGCAGTACCAGCAATGGCTGGACGAGAGCGAGGCGGTCAAGTCCTTGTATGGGGACGCATTTGACTTGGATGCAGAACTGGCAGATCCTGAGTTTGTCTCTCTGTTAAAATGCCCCGGCATCACGCTAAAGACTGCCTTTGAAGCACGCCACCTTACCGAGCTCACCGGTGGCGCAATGCAGTTTGCCGCTCAGAGTACAGCGAAAGCCGCTGCAGACACGATCCGCTCACGCGGTCATGTGCCGAAAGAGAACGCATCTTCTACCGCTCCTGCGGTCAAGACTTCTGTCAACATTGCTGCCTTGACAAGAGAGCAGCACCAACTCATCAACAAGAAAATTGCGACAGGGGAATTGAAAACGCCGGAGGATATCAAACGATTCCTTAGCGGCAAGTAAAAACCGATCCTCTGTCAGAAACGGAGGAAACATGAATAAGAAAATGAACCTGCAGCTGTTCGATGGCACCGCCAACATGGCTGCAACGACTGACACCGGCCTTGCGGCTGAAATCAAGGAATATTACATTAAGGAGCTGCTGGAGAACGCCAAGCCCAAGTTGGTGCATGGTCAGTTCGGGCAGAAAAAGCCCATTCCGCGCGGCTCCGGCAAGGTAGCAGAGTGGCGTAAGTTTTCCAGCTTGCCGCCTGCTCTTACCCCGCTTGTTGAAGGCGTAACGCCTAATGGCACCAAACGGACTGTGACCGCCATTAAGGCCACTGTGAGCCAGTATGGTGACTACATTAAGCACACCGATATGCTGCAGACTGCCGCGTTCGATAATGTGATCGTGGAGGACTGCAAAGAGCAGGGCAACCAGGCGGGCAACACCATTGACCTGGTGACACGAAATGCTATGCAGGCAACCACCAGCGTGGCTTATGCCGGCGGCAAGACTTCTCGTGATACACTGACTGCGGCTGACAAACTGACCGTGGCTGATGTAAAGAAGATGGTCAACGAGCTGAAGCGTCGGGATATTACCCCCATTGATGGCTACTATGTCTGCATTATCCACCCTGATGTGGAGACGGATATTATGCTGTCCAGCGAGTGGGAGGAAATGCACAAGTATGCGGATACCACCGCTCTGTTCGAGGGCGAGATCGGTAAGATTGGCAAGTGCCGTTTTGTCGACTCTTCCAACGCTAAGATTTACAAGCAGACTTCCGGCTCCAAGCTGGCTGTGTACGGCACGCTGTTCCTGGGCGCCAATGCTTACGGCGTTACCGAGCTGGATGGTCTGGGTCTGGACTATATCGTTAAGCCGCTGGGTTATGGCGATGATCCGCTGAACCAGCGTAGCTCCACCGGCTGGAAGGCTACGCACGGTGCAAAGATTCTGAACGAGTATGCCATCATTCGTTTTGAGAGCTGTAGCTACCGCAGTGCAGACACCAGCACCACGGAAAACTGATTGGAGGACTATTAAGAATGGCTGAGAAGAAAGAAACGGCTGAGAAGAAAGAAACTGCACCTAAGTGGAAAATGGTGCCTGTGCTTATTCCGCTGGACCCGATGAACAACGAGAGCCACATGTTTGCTTCTGTGGCGGGCGTTGGCTCATATCAGATCGAGCGTGGTGTCCCGGTAGAAGTGCCGGAGCCGATTGCAGAGGTAGTCAACCGCAGACTTCAGATGGATGCAGAGAACGCCAAGCTAATTCAAAAGCTGGCTGCACAAGCAGCCGGTATGTAACCGACAAAGGGCGGACGGAATATTCCGTCTGCCCTTTTTACTATGAGGAGGGAACAACAATATGACGATTGCGGAAGCAGTCAACCAGGCGGACAAGCTGTGCCCCAACACGACCTTTTCGATGAACGAAAAAATCGCCTGGCTGAATAGACTTGATAAACAAATCAAATTGGAAATTATGGACGCCAGAGAGGGCGCACCTGCCTTTGCCGGGTACACGGAGAAAACGCCGAATACCCAGGAACTGCTTGTGCCGTCTCCCTATGACGAACTTTATATACATTACTTACAGTCCCAAATGCTGCTGTACACCGGTGACTTCAACCGATACAGCGCTGTAAATTCTGTATTCAATACAATGCTGGCCTCATTCCGTAACCAGTACAACCGCACGCACGCGGCCAAGAATGTGCCGCTGCGCTTTTAGGAGGTGCGAGTATGCAAAGACCAGTGCTTAGCAATGTGAGCAACAACCGAGAGATGATCTCCACATTCCTGGGCTATAACCACCGAGTTGTGCAGCAGGCTGGCGAGTTCTTTAATACCGAGAATATCACCTTGGACGACTACCCTATGCTATCCAATCGCGCACCGATGAACCGGTACAAGTATCCGGAGTTTGATGGCGAGGTTGTAGGTGAAATTTATACATTAGATGGTGATGAGCGTGTGTACAATCGGATGTCGATTGTGAATAGTGCGTTTCAGGTCCACAAATATGGCAAAGCAGGGGACGAAATAGGAAGCTCTTTGGAACCGAAAATTGTAGTTTGGAGGGTTATGACCATTCGCTACTTTATTCGTTTTAAGGCGGCATTGAAAGAAAAAATTTCGGTAAGATTAGGACCAGATGGTTCGGATCCGTATGGTTTCGATGAAGCAGTTTCGTATGTTGGATTTGAAGCTGCTCTGTATGGTGATGTGTGTATTCATATTGGATCAGACGAGCACACTTTTGATAATGGCGTTTTTTTTGCGCTTGGCAAGAATGTGAAGATGGAAACCGAAACGGATAAAGTCTTAGTGGTCGATACGATCTATAGGGAACATGAATTGGAAGCAAAAAGACCCATTTACAAGGACGAAACACAGCAGAACGCTTCTGATAAAGAAATTATTGATGCGTTAGAGCAGGAAAGCCTAAACCATACACAGAACGATGTAGATTGGCTTAATACACGTGATCCACGAGCATTTACATTCATTGATGTGGCGGCTTCCGGTAAGAATGTTGGCTGCCTAATCAAAAATCAGCAGATCACAGCAGCATTCAATGATGTTTTGTACTATGGCGGAGGTCATTATAGCTTCAGAGAAAAGCTGTCTGAATTGCAAGCCGTGGACGGCAAATTGCAGTTGTTAAACTTCGGTACGAAAATCCTAATCTTCCCATACGGATTGTATTTTGACACGGAAGAACCGGACAAGGGTGTGCTGCCGCTGGCCTTCGACAAGACGACTGACACTTATTTCAGCTGTGGTATGTGCAGTGCGGACGGTGCTCCGTACACGCGGTTGATATATAGTGCTGCAAAACCTGCCGGTGCTGCTGTAGGTACTTATGTTGTGCGGTCAAGCGGTGACCTAATGGCCGTGCGAGGCAATGGCGAGTTCAATACGGTTGCGGCTGCCAGCGCGTGGAAGCGGCAGGATAAAGACCCTGGCACAAAAGGCAATGACTATTGGCTGGATACCACCGGGACAACAGGTAGCGGACTTAAAAAATTTAGTCAGGGTACGCTATACAAAAATGAAGATGGTGCTTGGGTGGCAGTCGATAATGTGCTGTTTTCAAATACTTGGTTCTACGCATACTGGGTAGATACCACTAACGATGATGCACCTGTGTTCAAGGCTTATTCTGCCACAGCAGACGATTGGATCGCGGTTCCGGTGACCTATGTGTTTGTGGACACGACAGATATCAAAGACGATATACTTACTTCCATTAAGGCAGGTGATACGGTCAAGTTCTCGGTGTCTGCAGGCAAGAGTGTGTTCGTTACCGAATGGGCGAATGTACATTCTGTAGCCGATGACGGCAGCCGGCTGATTGTTAAGGGCCTTCGGCGTGCTATTGATTCCACATATCACTGTCCAAACAGAATAGAAAAAGTGCTTCCGGAATTTGACTTTGTCACTGTAGCACAAAACCGCGTGTGGGGCTGCAAGTACGGCAAAGATTCCGCAGGTAAGCATATTAACCAAATCTACGCCAGCAAGCTGGGCGATCCGACCAACTGGTATTGCTTCGAGAATACAGCATCTGACTCTTACGCATTGTCCCTGGGCGATGACGAGCCGTTTACCGGCGCAGTGTCCTTAAACGATATGCCGTACTTCTTCAAACAGAATAAGATCTATGGCATTTACGGCGGCTATCCGGCGGCATACCAACGCATTGCCATTGAAGATCGCGGCGTTGAAAATGACTGCTCCGGCTCATTGGCGGTGCTGAATGGAGCAGTATTCTATAAGTCGCTGGACGGCGTGTGTGTATTTGATGGCAGCACGGTGACCAACATTTCCGCTGCCCTGGGTAACACACGATACACAGAAGCCAACGCCGGAAGTTCCCTTGGCAAGTATTATATTTCCATGAAGAACGAGACGGACGGCGGCTACGAGACCTTTGTCTATGACCTGAATACCGGCCTGTGGGTGCGTCTGAACGGAATGCGGTATCTGCACTTTATCACGGATTACACCGGGTCGGTCTATGCAATGGACCCGAACTGTATTTTCCATGAGCTTGGCCGACACAACGAGACCGCTTTGTCCGGACTGGAACTGTACAAAACGGAAGACAAGGTGGAATGGTACGCGGAGACCGGTGCCATAGACTTTTCGTACCCGGATAAGAAGATCGTCAGCCGTATTAACCTGCGGGCTAAGATTGCGCTGGGCGCTGTGCTCAAAGCGTTTATTCAGTACGACAGCAGCGGGCAGTGGATCCAAATGGGTGTGTTGACCGGTAATGGTACACCGAAGACGGAAGTATTGAATATCGTTCCGCAAGCCTGTGATCACTATGCGCTGCGGTTGGAAGGCTGCGGAGATGTTCGGGTGATCAGTATTGCAAACACAATGACTTTAGGGAGTGACTTATGACTTTTAACATTGGCAAGCCGTCTGACGGCGTAACGGATAGTCAGCGGATACAGCGTCTGTATCTGTACCTGAACCAGATGGCAGATAAGTTGAACTATGCGCTGAACAACATGGATGAACAGAACCTGACGCGGACTTTTTTGGCGTCATTAACCAATGGCGGAGATAGTGATCAGCAGAGTACAAAAGGCCTGAAAACGGAGCAGGTAGACGAGATGATCCGGGACGGTCGGTCATCCGCTCTACTGTTCAGCGGGAGTACCGCAAAGGCTGGCGATACGATCACTCTGAATGACAGCGTGGACAACTACCGCTTTCTGCTTATCCGCTTTAGCAATAGCTGGATGCACGCCCTGTGCCCTATTCTGGACGGAGACCGTAGCTGCACTGCCGTTCGCGGATCGCATACGAACATTAGCGCAACAAACAGCTTTACCGTGTGGTCCGTGGACGGCGACTATGCAGGAAATAAGGTAACGATCGACAACTGCTATTCTGCCAATGTGAAAAGCGGCAGCGTGACGATCACAGCACGAACAATATCGTATATATGGGGGATCAGATAAATGGCAAAGAGCAAACCGAAGAAAAGCAAGCCCAAACAGACGGCTGCGCAAAAGAACCTAAGCAGCTGGACAAAAACAGTCAATAAGTATAGCGGCGGATGGACCAATTCCAAGGACTATAAAGCACTGATGAAGTCCAAGGAAAAGAAGGACATGGACGCCAGTGTCAAAGGCTACAATTCTCTGTTAAACGGCGGCTATGGCGGATATGCCAAGGCAAATGGCCTGACGGACTATACCGCCCGGCTGCAAAATATGTTGGGTGGCATCCTAAAGTCAAAGTTTTCTTATGACGCAGACAATGACGCTGCATACCAGGCCTATAAGGCACAGTACCAGGCGCAGGGCCGTAATGATATGCTGGACACTATGGGCCAGATGGCGTCAGCAACAGGTGGCTATGCCTCCTCTGCGGCGACTACGGCGGGTAATGCTGCCAACCAGGCACAGCTGAACAATCTGTCTAATATACAGTCGCAGCTTCTGTCCCTGGCGTATCAGAAATATGACCAACAGCAGCAAGGCAAGCAGAACGCCTATGACCTTCTTGATAGTGTGAATCAGCAGCAGTATGGGCGATATCAGGACGCTGTGGGCAACGCCTATAACAAGATGGATTACAACACGAATCGGTTCAATACTTCCCTTTCCAACGGTTACACGAAATGGAACGATGATCGCAGCTTTGCCTCCGGTCAACAGCAGTATCACGGCAACCTGAACGAGAGCCAGCAGGCACGCAAACAGGAAAGGGCTATTGCCGATCGGAATAACAAACTGCAGCGAAAAATTCTTAACAAGAAGTAAGGAGGGATTGGATGAGTTACAGTTCTAAGGCCAGAAAAGCGCTTGGCAAGGTGAAACAGTCTGCGGCAACCAAGAATGCACAGAAAAACAGGAACGACTATGACAAGAAACTCAGCGCAATTGGCCCTTACCGTAACGGTACATTCGCTAAGATGGTAGAGGGTGCGGTGGATGATATTCTCAATCGCCGTGCCCAGTCTTCCAATTTCGGCAACGCTGATGTGTTCGGCGATTATGCCAGAGACTATGCGGCGCTTTCTAAGCTGGCAGCAGCGGACACGCAGACTAACGCAGGAGAGAATATGGCCGGTGGCTATGACACGGACTACACCGTGCCTGCTGCCCAGCAGAGCTATATGAACGGATTGGCCGGTCAGAATGAGGACTTGCTGTCCAAACTGTCTGCGGCAAACCAAATTCACTCCGGGGAAATGGAGAATAAAGCCGCCGGTGGGCAGCGAGCCAACGAGGCCGGCGCGTTTGATTACCAAAAGTACCAGGACAAGGTGGAAGCTCTACAAAACGCACGCTCTCTGTGGGACGCAGCGGTGGAAAAGACCGGTGCGGTAGATAGCCAGGCATACAGTGATAACCTGTCCTTCCTTAGCGATATGGCTAAATACGAGGGCAACTTGGGTGAGAGCAAGGCGGACAGAGCGCTCTCCAAGTGGAAGGCTGATCAGGATTACCAGCTGGATGTACTGCAGTGGAAACGGCAGCAGGAGGAAGCCGCCAAGGCCGCAAAGGCTGCAAAGGCCGCAAGGGCGTCACGCTCTTCTCGCTCTTCCAGATCCAGTGGACGCGGTAGCTACGGTACTGGCTTTGACACTGGCGGTAAGGGGAAAAAGAAGGTGAAGCCGGAATATCATGGCGTACCAAAAAGTGAGATACTCGCTTTGGGGTATGGCCCAATCAGCGAGGCAAAATTCGACTACCTTATTGATAGCAAGGCGGTTGAGATTAAAGAGGATAAAAACGGTAATCTGCATGTGAAAAAACGCAATGTGAGCATACCGCCCAATCCCGGGAAGCCGAACTTTAGTTTGGGTACAAAACTGTTTTGAATGGCGAGGAAAAACTATGGATATTAGAAAAAGCAAAAATTTTGCCAAAGTGGTACAGCATTCTGGTGCAGCTGAGCGCGTTGCTGAGGACACAAGAAAAAATTCCAGATTTTACGATCCGAAAAAGAAAAGATATGAGTATGACGACCCGGAAGAGGAGATCGCTGATGTATTGGCCCGCAATAGCTATAGGCGCAATGAAGTGCCTGAATATCATCAGCAGACGCCGGAGGAGAGCCTTGCACAGCGGCGCCAAATTATCCGTGCGGCCGATGATCGGAGCGATCTTGAACGCTTGCAGGATGAGCGTAGGTCCTATGCACGGCAGTATGGTGGCCAAACACGCAACACCATAGACAAGCTAATTGGTATCGCATTGGAGCGGACGGATAGCGAGCGCGCCGCAAAAATGCAAGAAGAAGCCGATCGGCACATGGCTGCGCTGGATGAATATGATAAAAAGATCCAAAAGATGGAGGAATACGAGCGGCGACAAAAAATCGTCGACAAATATTCGGATATTCCTAATCAAAAAGATTATGCTGCTAAGTCAAAGCAGATCGACAAGTCCAATCAGGACGATGTATATCGCAAGGTGAACGGATTGTCTGAGTCCATTGCCAGCGTTGCCAGTAATATAGGCACGGACAATGTGGCGATGTGGAATAACCGCATGACCAAAACGATGGACGATGAGAAATATCGCCAAATGACTGATGTGCAGCGGGGCACATACAATTATCTGTATAATACACAGGGCGCAGACGCTGCAAATGAATATATATCAGCAATTAGCAAGGATTTGCAGCAAAGAGCAACCGAAGCTGCTGTGGAGTCGCAAAAGGAAATGGTTAAAGACGGTGCTGTTGGTGCCACCGTGGCAAATATCGCTTCTGTTGGTGAAAATCTAATGAGTGCACCGGGTTTTATCACCAGAGCAGCAGCTAAAGCAACCGGCCATTCCGTAGATGATACATACGATATTTTTAATCTGTCCGGGAAGATGGCTAACGCTACTCGCGAAACGACCGCAGAAGAAATTGCGAATCAGGACTATTGGAAAGATAAAAATACTATTTTTGGAAACACCGGTTCTTGGATCTACAATGCAGGAATGTCTATGGCTGATTCGGTCGCTGCTATGCTGGTCGGCAAGAGTCTCGGCGTGGGCTTAGCAGGGGGTGAAACGAGTGGTGCAACACTTGAAAAGGTAAAGAACATTACTAAAAAAGCCACCTCACTGATCATGTCATCACAAATGGCAACGCAGACGGTTACAGACATGAAAGAAAAGGGCTTTTCTGACGATCGTGCGCTGGGCGTAGGTGCACTGTATGGCGCAGTTGAATATATCGCTGAAAAGCTCGGTTTAGGTGGGATCCTAAGTGCCGGCGGCAATGTGTTTGCACGCCTTGCAAAGAGTTTTGCGGCAGAGGGTTCGGAAGAAGTAGCCAGTAATATCCTTGATCGTATTGTCGATACACTGGCAAACGGTAACCAAAGCGAAATGATGGCTGCTTTTGATGAATGCCGTGCCCAGGGGTTGAACAATTCCCAAGCGCTTGCCAAAGTCGTGTCTATGGCCGGTCAAGAAGATTTATCGGCTTTCTTAGCCGGTGGCCTGTCCGGTATGGCGATGAGCGGCGCAAACGAAGCAATCATGTCTGGAGAACGGCATTTGCAGCAAGATAGCTATGGCAAGAATGTGCGCAGTAACGGAAATGCAAAAAAGTTGATTGACGCCGGGTTGACAGCGGATGAGAATTCCAAACTGTATCGTATTGCCACCGAGCTGGCTGATGCAGAGAAAAACGGCAAGACCGTGTCCAAGCGGCAGCTGGGCAAGCTGGCTATGGAAATGCAGACCAGCGATGATGCTGCGACTAAGCAGGCTCAAAAGACCGTTCTGGAGGACGCTGTGCGCCAACGGCTGCAAGACAGCGGCGTTAAGAATGTGGACAAGGCCGCCAGCCGCTTTGTGAGCAGCTATTTCGACGGCGAAGGGAAGATTAAAGGGGACAAGACCACAAAGGCCCTGTACGCCGAGCTGCGGGATAATAGCACTGACTGGGCACAATCCACTACCCGCAGTATGGCTTACGAAATGCTGCGCGGCGGTTCTTCTGCTGCATATATGAATGAACTGCTTGTAAACCCAAAGGCAAAAGGGTATAATGAGTTCAAGGATACCTACAACGGCATTCAGAAAGCTAAGATTGAAGAACTGAACCAAGAAGCCAAAGCGCAAAATGCAGATGTGGCCACCCAGGCGGAACAGACTGCGCAGCAAGCACCGGTTCCACAGGATTTGCAGCTGGCAGAGCCTGTGCCGGAGAGCCAGGTGAAAGGCGTTCTTAAGGTTCAGGACGGCCATACCGTGGTCGAGCTGCAAGATGGTACGAAGACCACTACGGATTATTTGCAGTTCAACAACCCCAACACCAAGGCGGTTTACAAGAGCGCTGCCAAGTTTGGCACCCTGGGCGCTTATGCACTGGTGAAAAATTACGACAGCAAGGTCAACCCTTATTCCTATCTGCACGCGGCGGAGAGCTTTTACAACGCCGGTGCGTCAGGCAAGATTACATTTGACCAGGCAGCCAATACACTGTCTGCACCGATTGAAATGGGGATTATGGACCGTGGTGCTGCCAATGAGTTGTTCCTGAGCGGTCAGGAGCAGTCTAAGGAGATCGGCACCACCAAGACCGCCGTTACCCAAGCAAATAAGAACCAGGGCGGCGTTGTAACGCTGACCGGAGAAGCTACGGTTACCCCGCAGGAAAAGGAAGTCCTGGATCGTGTGGCGGCAAAGACCAAGCTGGACATTGTGCTGGACGGCAGCCTGGAAAGCAACGATAACGGCTATATTGATCCTGCCAATGGCAAGGTGGTGCTGAACCCGGACAGTGGGCATATCTACGCCACGCTTATGCACGAGCTGGGCGAGTACACCCACGCCTACAACACGGCGGAAATGCTGGACGCCTGCCGGCCCATCGTGGAGTATATGCTGGCAACCGGCGATTATGCGCACGATGACAAGATTGACCTGCTGCAGAAGTATGTAGATGGGTACAGCGAGAACGGCAAGCAGTATTCTATTGAAGATGCCGTCAGCGAGATGATCTTTGACTTCATCAGTGGTGAAGCCAGCACGCAGGAGGGCGGCGAGAAGTTCGCCAAGTGGCTGGCGGAAAATACAGACCTGACCCAAAAAGAAAAGAAGTCCGTTATCGAAAAGATCAAGGACTTCTTTACAAAGCTGCTGGACGCTGTGCGCAGCGTGATTGAGGGACAGGGTACACTGAATACCGCTGCACGAGCCGGTCAAAAGGCGGCGCAGCAGGTGCCGGTGCTGGACGACTTCTTTAACGCACTGGACAATGCTATTGACAACCGACAAAGAATGCTGGATGGTGACACGGCGCAAAAAAACAGCACCGGAGAAAAAACCGGTGCAGATGTGCGCTTTAGTATCAATCCGGAGTTTGAAAAGAAATACGACCAGTGGGATAAGAAGACCTCCGGTTTTTCGTTCCGTGTAGGCACAACTTCCAAGGTGCTGCAACAGTTGGGCGTTGATAACCGCAAGATTTGGTGGGACGCTTCTAAGATCAAGAAAATCAAAGTCGATCACCCGGCTATGACAGACACGGTGATTAAACAAGTACCGAATATTTTGGAAAATCCCATTTTGGTGATGGAGTCTAAAACCAAGGAAGGTCGTTTGACCTTGTTCGGTGAAGTCTATGACCAAAAGAATGAACCGGTGCTCGCTGTACTGCTTTTGAACCCGACTGACCGGGGCGGAAATTCAATAAATATTCTGAAAGTGGCCAGCGCTTATGGAAAGGACACCAATGCACAAGGGCTGATAGACAACAGTAAGATTTTGTATGTGGAGCCAAATAAAAAACGAACCCAAAACTGGCTGTCGGTTAATAGGCTCCAATTGCCGTTACCCAGTTCCAGTTATGGGTTCGTTAACACCATTGTAGCAAACAAGCCGTCCGGTGTCAATACTCATTCTATGCAGAATGGGCAAAAAAATGCACAGAACGGCAAAAAAAACACCCGACATTCCTTGGAAGTGGACAGCCAGGGCAACGAACTGACGGAGGCGCAGCAGCGGCGGTATAAGAATGTGGCGCCGGAACTGCGGGACGAGGACGGTAAGATCAAACCGTTCTACCACGGTACTGCCAGAGCGGACCGGGTAGGTTATGTGTTTGACCCCAAGCGGGCAACCTCCGGGCCGATGGCGTATTTTACGGATGATCCGGATATTGCCACAAATTACAGCAGGGATAAAGCAGATACTTCTCTCGCCTATGATAGCGATTATGACAGCTACGAGACCCAGTTCCAGGTAAACGGCAAGCCGGTTACAGAATACTGGAACACCTTGACCGCAGCTGAAAAGAAAGCAATGACCGAGAAGATCAAGCAGGTCACGCTGGACGACAACGATAACATTGTCTTGGAGCCCGGCAATCAAATAGGCATTGGTAGCTTTAGCGACTACGAGCTGCACCGTGCCAAGGGCAATGCGCTGTCCGTACTGGTAGATATGTGGCTTGGTGATGGAAATCTTTGGAACGAAGAAAGCCGTTTCTTGGATGTGCTAAAAGCGGTGGGTATTGATCAGGCCCAGTACAACGACCCGGACTACCGGGAAGAAAAGGTGTATCAGGCTTATCTGAATATTACCAATCCGTACAATACCGGCAAGCTGGATCAGTCCTTTATTGATGATTTGCAGTCGTATGTGGACGATGCAGACATGAGCCGGTACGACACAGACAATGCCCAGGCGGATATGTGGGATAAGAACGGCATTCCTATTGAGGATTGGCTGGAGCGGTTGCAGGACGATTTGGACAACGGCACAACCCATGCTTGGACCACGGTCCCGGATGTAGTCACAGACTTCTTGAAGGACAGCGGCTATGACGGCATTGTAGATCAGGGAGGCAAAAACGGCGGCGATCAGCATACGGTTGCGATTCCGTTCTACTCCAATCAGATCAAAGAGGTTACCAATGGTAATCCTACCGACAGTCCGGATATTCGGTACTCAAAGCAAATAGAGGTTGACGAATTTGACGAGGCCGGATATGATGTGATTAACACCACCGGCAAAAAGGGATATGCGGACTTAAAGCGTGAGGTTATGACTTGGGACACAGACAGCCACATGAATGAGGTGCGCTGTATTACCATTGGCAGCGGATTTTATGCTTACAAAATGCTGGATACGCCCACAAGGGATATTTTAGTGTACAAACCACAAACCGCAACTACAAGGAGAGAGTACAATGAACTTAGAAAGTCAGTCAAGAACAGAAGTGGCAAAATTTCTTATCGAGCTGCTGATCTCATTGGAAGCCTCGGAGACGGCAATCGGGACAATAGTGACCTATTTGGGCGGAAGCAAAGAGGCGCTAATAACTATGATAAATTCGATAGCGAATCGGTGGAAAGAAAAAGGAACAGTAACGGAGGAAGAACTCCTGAAAATGTGCGTAATGATCAGCTGCAAAAAGGACTAAACGCTGACAGCCGCAAGTCCAAGAGCATTGACGACACCGGGCGTACCTCTCTGCTGCGGGATGACAAGCGGTTGGACGAGATGAACATTACCCTGCGCCAGGTGTTTGACAGTCAAGAGCTGGAGACCGGGCACCATACTTCCCAAACCCAGGTGCAGCGTGTAGCCCGGCAGCTGAAGAAGTCCACCGGCAGCAAAATGGATACACCCCGCCTGATGGTGCAGCTGAAAGGGCTGTTTGACTACATTGGCAACAACGATGATGTGACCTTTTCGTCTGTCATGGACCAGGCAAAAGAAATTGCTCATGAGCTGCTGGATAGCACCCCGGAACACACGGTGCGTGACGAATACGCCCAGGAGGTTTTGGACACGCTGCGGGGTATGGCAATCACTCTGTCCGATGAGCAAAAGGCGGAGACGGCTTACCACCATGATCGGTATGGCAACTACCGCAAACGACTGTTTGGTGCGGTCAATCTGGCCAAGAATGGACAGCCTTTGGATAGCGCTTGGCAGGAGCTGGCTGAACTGTACCCGGGCACTTTTGATGCTGAGGAGAACAGCCAGAACATGCCGGAGAGACTGCTGGAGATCGTGGAGGAGCTGAAAGACTCTTATTATTCCTATGACGGTATGGACATGGACGATGCTGCCACTACCGTGGCCTATGATATTTTTGATGCGTACATGGACACCCCGGAGTATAAGACCTATGCTCAGCGGCAGAATGATCGCTTTACTGCGATGCAAAACAAATACCGCAAGCGGCTCCAGTCCGTTAAGGATGATTACCGCCAGCGGTATGAAGAGAAGCTGAAGGCGGTACAATCCAAGAGTCGGCAGGACAAAGCAGATATGCGCACCCAGTACGCCGATCAGCTGAAAGCCCAGCGGCAGCTATACGCAGAACGGCGGCACCGCGATGTGGAAAAGCGGCGCAAGACGGTGCAGAAGAACAAAATCAAGAAGCAGATACTGGACTTGATGAGCCTGGCGGCAAACGGCGGCAAAGAGCGCCGGGTGCCCAATGGACTTCTGGACAGCGTGAAAGAACTGGGTCGGGCTGTGGTACTGGACGGCAAAGCCGGGGAGAGGCTGGACGGCTACCTGAATAAGGTGCGGGACGGCTTCGACAAAATAGAAGGCAATGATAGCCAAAAGACCGAGTATGCTACTCTGGTGGAGGACTACAACAATTTGTTTAAGGGACAAATCCTCCAGTTAAAGGAGAGCATTGGCGACAAGTCCATTAACGACATGACCGCTGATGAGCTGGAAAAAACCTATCAGCTGATCCGGTCGGTCAAAAAGGCTGTTACCAACAGCAACCGCCTATTCAAGGCAGAGAAAACTGCTACGGTGGAGAGCCAGGGCCAGCAGATCATTCATGAACTGAAGGGCAGCAAAAAGGATCCCAATGGTAAGAAGACCAACGAGCGTATCGAGTTTATGAAGGGCTTTGGCTACAACGCATTGAAGCCGGAGTATTTCTTCAGAATGCAAGGCTCGCCTACGCTGGAGAAGCTATACCACAACTTGCGCGGTGGTCAGGACACCTGGGCCCGGGATTGCTACGATGCGCGGCAGTATTCTCAGCGATTGAAAGAGAAGTACCATGCCTACAACTGGAACCAAAAAAGGACCTTTACTTTGGAGACCCAGTACGGCGAAAAGCTGAAATTCAATTTGCAGCAGCTGCTCTATTTGTATGCGCTCAGTCGGCGCGAACCGGCAATGCAGCACTTGACCCAGGGCGGTATGGTGTTTGACAAGGTATCTACCCGCTCCAAGCGTGGCAAGCGCATTGTGGAGCTGACGGACAACACGGCGCACCCGCTGACCATAGAAGACATTGCCAAGGCCACCGATATGCTCACCAAGGAGCAGAAAGCCTACGCCCAGGATATGCAGCGCTATTTGGCGGATACAATGGGCGCTAAGGGCAACGAGGTATCTCGGGTGATGTACGATATGGACCTGTTTACGGACAGCGACTATATCCCCATGCGTTCCGCCGGTGATTATGTGCAGTATATTCAGGATAAGGCCAACGGTGACGCCAAGATCAAGAACAGCGGCTTCACTAATCAGCTGAATGTACACGCCAACAACGCCCTGGTCATTTCGTCTTTTGACGATGTGTGGGCCAATCATGTAAATGATATGGCATTGTACCATGCGTTCACGCTGCCGCTGGAGGACTTCCAGCGGGTGTACAACTACCACACCCAGGTGGGCGAAAACGGTACGGTGTCGCAGGCAGTGCGTGGCTATATGGACACGGAGTCCAAACGGTATATTGAGCAATTCATCCGAGACCTGAACGGCGGTGTGCGACCGGACAATGGCTCACGGTATGTGAACAAGGGTATCAGCCTGTTCAAGAAGGGCGCCGTGTTTGCGTCTGCTTCTGTGGCTATCCAGCAGCCGTCTTCGATCGCCAGAGCGATGGCGATTATTCCAGCTAAGCATTTTGTGGCCACGACTGTTAGTAAGCGGGATTATGCACAGCTGAAAAAGTACGCCCCGGTGGCTATTGTCAAGGAGATGGGCTACTTTGACACCGGCATGGGCAAGACGGCCACGGACTGGATCAACGAAGACAAGCCGCGTGGATTTGGCCAAAAGTTTGGAGCGCTGTTTACGGATAGTGACTACCGGGACAGCGTGCTGTCTGCGCTGCCGGAAAAGGCGGACGAACTGACCTGGGCACATATCTGGAATGCCTGCGTACACGAGGCCAAAACAGATTTTCACCTGACCGGTGAGGCTGCATACCAGAAGGCCGGGGAACGGTTCTCTGAAGTGGTAGACCGCACCCAAGTGTATGACTCTGTATTTTCCCGATCCGGTATGATGCGTTCGTCTGATAACGCTATGAAGATGGCAACGGCCTTCATGGCTGAGCCTACCACTTCTCTGAACATGCTGGTGGACGCTGTGTACCAGGTGAAGAACGGAAATGCCCCCAAGTCCTATGGCGCAAGGGTTGTTGGATCGCTTGTGGCAGCTGCGGCGCTCAACGCTATTCTTCAGTCTATCGTTACAGCAGCACGAGACGATGATGACGACAAGACTTACCTGGAAGTGTACCTCGGTCAGCTGCTACCGAATATGTGGAGCAACTTGAACCCGGCAGGACAACTTCCGATGCTGAAAGATGCAATCTCTATATTTATGGGCTACGATGTGAGCCGGGCAGATATGAACCTGCTCATAGATCTGCGTGATGCCGTTCAAGCTGTGGACAGTGACACCATCAGCACTGGCCAGAAAATCAACCGCTTGGCCGGCGCCTTGTCCGCCTTTGTCGGTCTGCCATACAAGAATGTGGCCCGGGATGTGCAATCTGTATTCAATGTGATCCACAAGGCCACCTTGGATATGCACACAGGCGCAACCGGCACCAAGGAAGTGTTTAATGACGAGATGAAGGGTCAGCTGCTCATTGATGATCTGCTGGAGAAGTTCGGCATTGAGATGTTCCCGGATACAGATAAGTCCGCAAAGCTCTATAAGGCTGTTTCTACCGGCGATCAGGAGACCGTTGATCGTATGCAGAGAGAGGCCGGAGACGATGAGACTTTTAACCGTATGCTGGTGGCTGCGGTCAAGGCCAATGATCAGAATGCCGGCAAGGCTGCGCAGGCTCATTTGGAGGGTGACTATGACGGCTTTGATGCTCGGCTGCAAGATATTATCAAGCTGGGCTTTAGTGACGAGATCGCTGTTAAGGCAGTGGATGGTATTGAGTCCGCCGCCAAGGCATTAGTCACGGCCAAGGAGAATGACGACGGCACAGAAGAGTATAAGGCGGAGTACAAGGAGAAGTTTGACCAAGTGGTAGCCACCGGCTTTGATGCCAAGGCGCTGGAGAAGTATGTGAGCGATCATGTAGACACCAGCAATGAGCCTAAGGGCAATTGGAAGTCACGCTATGATTACAGCGATGTGGCGCTGGCGATCAGTAAGAATGATAACTCTGGCACCAAGCGTATGCGCCAAGACCTGATAGACACGGCTGTCAAGAACGGCTATACCAAGGACAAGGCCGAGGATATGGTGGACAAGGCCATACGCCGAGAGTTCGCCAAGTCGGATGAACGGCTGCTGCGTGCTGCGGAAGCCTATAAGGTTGGCGCGTTTGATACATACGAGGCGAATGTGCGGGCCATTGCTTCGGATGACTACTTCACGATGGATGAAGTGGCAACGATGGCTAAGGGCCATACCAACAAGACCGGCATACCGTACAGCAGCTCCGATGTGGTCAAGGCTATGGATACCAGTTCCGGCAAAGTAAAAAGCATTATCTCACAGCTTGAGAAAGCCGGAAAAGCGGGCAAAGACGGTGCTTATATTAAGAGCCGCATTACCGCTGCGTACAAGGATAAGTACATTAAGGGTGATGAAACCACCCGCCGAAATATTCGACAGAAGATGTACAATACCGGACTGTACACGGCAGACGAGATCTATAAGCGTACTAACGCCTGGCTGAAGAGCAAATAACCCGCAATCGGGGGGGTGACGAAAGTCACCCCCCTTTTGCTATACTCAATGAGAGGTGAGAACATGAACAAAGTACAGATGTATATATCTCTTGATGTGTGCAGACCTGGTTTGCAGGAAACTGTATATGTGACCGGCGGAGATAAGGCGTCAAGAGAGCTGTGCATTTCGCTGAATGTGGGCGGCGTTCCGCTGGATATGCAATCCGGCGAGGTAACAGCTGCTTATTACTCGATGATCAATAATAGTCCAGTGTTAGGTGAGTGTCGGCTGGAAGGCGGGCGTATCATTCACGAACTGACGGCTACTGAGTGTGCCAACACGCATACTGCCAATATCCGTGTACAGGATGCAGATGGTGCGGTACTGTATTCTCCGCAGTTGCAAGTGGTGTCCAGCGCACCTATTTACAGTGATAGAGCCATATCACAGAGTGATGAACTGTCCGCTCTGACCAAGGCCCTGGCAGATACAATGAAGAGCCAGATCGCAGGTATCACAGAGAGTGCGGCTAACGGTGTACACACCTATACGGTCACATTCGGTGATAACAGCACCAGGACTTTCACAGTGCAAGATGGAGCAGCCGGGCCGCAGGGCATTCCTGGTACGGACGGCAAAGACGGAGCGCCAGGCGCAGATGGTGCGCCCGGTAAAGATGGTA
>ENA-ORTW01000171-ORTW01000171.1-human-gut-metagenome-genome-assembly--contig:-NODE-171-length-99786-cov-19.768367_pt1 | contig 99786 bp, 68 predicted proteins | sample MGYA00242072_ERZ509193 | MGnify/ENA primary metagenome ERZ509193 (study PRJEB26280, sample SAMEA2338813) | human gut metagenome | biome: human gut; feature: human-associated habitat; material: faeces... | reverse complement strand
CGTTTGGTAATGTGCCGGCGGATCTGCGCTCCGCCGGAATTAAATATAAGGATCTATGATCCGCTAAAAATACCGCTTCCTTATGAAGTGAGTAATGAAAAATCTAATGCTAAGTTTGCATTAAAAGTATGAGGTGATGTCAAATAGGAAGTAATCGGATCATAGATCCTTATATTCAATTCCGGCGGAGCACAGATCCGCCGGCACATTAGTCTTGCTGGTCCTTGTCGCAAGCACTGCGGTGATGCTAAATAGGAAGTAATCGGATTAAATAAATCCTTATACTCAATTCCGGCGGAGCACAGATCCGCCGGTACAATAGCCTTGTTGGGCATTGTCGCAAGCACTATTTGAAGTCATGATAATAATCTACAAAGCATTTGACTCTAACTACTATAACTACTTTAACTTCTAACAACCACTTCCATAATCTGTGGCTTACTTACGCGACTATCAGACGAACATAATGGCTCGCATCATTGACGAATGGCAAAGATGCAAGAGCGTGATGGTGCAGATGCCTACAGGCACCGGCAAGACGAGAGTATTGGCTGCACTCGTGAATGAAGAACTAAACGCTAATAACGAAACGACAGGACGGACGCGTAGCGTGTGGATTGTTGCGCACAGACGGGAACTGGTGGAACAGATAAAGGAAACGGTAGAACAATTCATAATTCATAATTCACAATTCATAATTAATAATTGGGTTAAACCGAACGATGTTTCACAATTAGCTAACGCTGAACTACGTTTCATAATTGGGGTAAACCGAACTACGTTTCATAATTGGGGTAAACCGAACAATGTTTCACAATTAGACTGTGACAAACGTTGTTCAACGCCTATAAATAAGCACAAGGCAAATCATAATTTTCCATTATCCATTATCAATTCTCAATTGTCTTACGCCAGTAAGATCCACGTGTTGTCAATACAATGGCTGGCGAGACACTGGGAGGACGTGAAGGACGAGATGCCGAGTCTGATAGTGATAGACGAGGCTCACCATGCGCTGGCTGACACTTACGCCGAACTGTGGCGAAGATACCCGGAGGCTAAGAAACTGGGAATGACGGCCACGCCATGCAGAATGAACGGCAAGGGATTTACGGATCTGTTTGACAAGCTGATATCGGGATGGAGCATTGCGGAGTTTGTAAGACGCGGCTATCTGTCGGTGTTCGACTATGTGTCGATAAGACGTGAGAGCGAGGAACAGAGACTGATAAACGAACTGAAAAGACGGAGCACCGACGGCGACTACCAGATAAAGGAGATGAACGAGAAGCTGAACAGACAGACGAGCATCGAAAGGCTGTATGACGCCATGAAGCGCTATGCAGACGGCAAAAAGGGCATAGTGTACGCCATAAGCATTGAACACGCCAGAAACATTGCGGAATACTACAGCAGACGGGGCGTGAAGGCAGTGGCGATAGACAGCAAGACGCCGCGGACGACACGTAAAGCCTTGGTGGACGACTTTAAGGCGGGAAGGATAAAGGTGATGGTGAACGTTGACGTGTTCAGCGAGGGCTTCGACTGTCCTGACGTGGAGTTTGTGCAGATGGGCCGCCCTACCCTGTCGCTGGCTAAATATCTGCAGCAGGTGGGCCGCGGCCTGAGAATGAGCAAGGGCAAGGATGCGTGCATGCTGATAGACAACGTGGGACTGTATCGTGTGTTCGGACTGCCGACAAGGGAACGCGACTGGCAGGCTATGTTTGAAGGCAGAATGACGGGAAAGGCAGAGACGGAAAGGCGTGGCAGGCAACTGGCTGCGACGGCACTGACTGCAGACGAAGAAGCTATAGGAAAGGACGAGATGGAAGTGGTGATGAACCACGAAAGGCTGCTGACATATATAGAGAAAGCCAAAGACGGAGACGAGACGGAGGCTAAGGCACTGACGGCATACAAGGACAAACGGAGCGGAACATGGGGCCTGAAACGCGGCAGGAAGATAACGGCGAAGGCGCAATATGCGAAGGTGTTTGACATAAAGGACAACATGGCTGCTGTGAGATTCGGCGACATGCGCGTTGGCGTGGTTGACGACGACGGTAATGTGATGATGAGAATCGACAGATACAGCGGCATGAGGTTTGTGAAGAACGACTTCGTTGAGGTGAAAGACAACGGATGCAAGACGTTTTATATTGACATAAGGACAAACAGACTGTACAGGGAGAAGCCGGAAGTGATGGTATTCGGAGGCGTGGAGATGCTGAAGATGGGCAGAACGCTATACAGCAGGACTAAGGATGTGTATGTGAACGCTCAGGGCATAGGACGCGGCGAACTGGCATGGCGCGGCTTTTATCTGGAAATACCTGACAGCAACGTGCCGGAGGCGTGCCGCAAGGCTGCGCTGACGCTTAGCACGGGCTACGAGACATCGGCATGCGTGATAGAAGGTGACGAGGAAAGAGCATACTGGTGTTGCGGCAGACTGGCTGACGGAAGTATTATTGCGGCTGACAATGAAGGACGCTTCTATCACATGGCTAAAGGCATGACGCCTGAACGGATAGACGGAAAGGACGGCATGGAAGCCCAGCTAAGGAGACTGAAGACGGAAGCCAGCGCAAGGGCTGCGGAAAAGAGACTGAAAAAGGAACAAGAGGAACAGGAACAAAGGCTGAAAAGACTGGAAAGGATAACCGACGCACAACCATTTAAGAGCGGAACGAAATGGGGACTGAAGTCGGGCGACAGAGTCGTAGTGCCGCCGAAATACAGAATGATAATGCCGCCGATAGGCAAGCTCTGTGCCTTTGAGGACAGTCCGAGACAATGGGGCGTAATGGAAGTTGACGGAAAGGTGGTGGAAAAGGCCAGATATATGAAAGTGGCAATAGAAGAAAACGGCACCATGAAACTGACCGTGATACCGGGAAAGGTGATTACAAGGAGGAAGTAAAAGCTCCACCAAACCTCCCCCGTGGGGAGGCTTTTGTTTCTCGGTAGTTAAAGGAGTTAGAGTAGTTATAGGAGTTAAAGTCATATGCTTTGTGGATTCTTATCATAAATTCGCATAGTGCTTGCGACAAGAACCAACAAGGCTAATGTGCCAGCTGATTTGCTATTGTCGTGCAAGTGAGAGTTAAAGTCAAATGCATTGTGGATTCTTATCCTGACATCATAAGCACTACGTTCGCTATTGTACCGGCTGATTTGCAATCGGCCGGAATTGAATATCAGGATTTATTTAATCCGATTACTTCCAATTCTAAAATATGCTATTGTTCCGGCAGATCTGCGCTCCGCCGGAATTAAATATAAGAACCGAAGGTCAGCGTAGCTAATTTTTAATCCGATTACTTCCTATTTAGCATCATCTTATACTTTTAATGCAAAATTATCATTAGATTTTTCATTACTCACTTCATAAGGCAGCGGTATTTTTTAGCGGATCAAAGATCCTTATATTATATTCCGGCAGATTGCAAATCAGCCGGAACAATGGCAACGTAGTGCGTGCGAAAAGAACCAACAAGGCTATTGTGCCAGCAGATCTGCAATTGTCATGCAAGCGAGAGCAGAAGCAAATTATATTTGGTTATGCCGAGCGCAGCCGACAATCAATGAAATTAATTGTCGTGCAAGTGAGAGTTTGAGTCAAATGCATTGTGGATTCTTATCCTGACCTCATAAGCACTACGTTCGCTAATGTGCCGGCTGATTTGCAATCGGCCGGAATTAAATATAAGGATCTTTGATCCGATTACTTCCTATTTCTTGTAGTAAAATATTGAATTGACTAACGTCGAACTTCGTTTTTCATTATTCACTTTCATAATATAGCGGTACTTTTAGCGGATCTCATAAGACAGCGGTACTTTAGCGGATCAGGAGATCCTTATACTCAATTCCGGCAGATTGCAAATCAGCCGGAACATTACCAAACGTAGTGCGTGCGCTTCGTCGATTATTGTCAATTGTATTACATTGATAAGAATCAACAAGGCATTTGACTCTAACTACTAGCTCACCTAAGTGAGCGATAACTTAGCGTAGTGCTTGCGATAAGAACCAATAAAGCTAATGTTCCGGCTGATTTGCAATCGGCCGGAATTAAATATAAGGATCTATGATCCGATTACTTCCTATTTCTTGTAGTAAAATATTGAATTGACTAACGTCGAACTTCCTTTGTCATTATTCACTTTCGTAATATAGCGGTACTTTAGCGGATCAGGAGATCCTTATACTCAATTCCGGCGGAGCGCAGATCCGCCGGAACATTACCAAACGTAGTGATTATGAAGTTATGAAAAGAATCAACAAGGCATTTGACTCTAACTACTAGCTCACCTAAGTGAGCGATAACTCCTCTAACTACTTTAACTCCAAAGTCTTATGCTAGCTTGTCATTCGTTTTTTCACTTTTAATTTTTCATTTTTAATTGCGCTTTTGCGCCTGCTCTTTATTTATTATGCTATACGATTAAAACTCGGAAATGGTGGGGCGGCCTTCTAGCCAGGCTATCATGTTTAAGACTAAGAAGTTCCAATTCTGGAAGCCTTTATTGAGCACCGGCTCTCCGTTTTCAGGCAGGTAATACTCATGTAACGCACCGAAGCGCTCGAAGTCGCGGCCTAGCAGGATAACGGTCTTTTCAGCCAACTCACGGGCTTCGGCGGTGTAGCCATAGTTAAGAAGACCACGGAAGACGAGGTAGTTGACATTAATCCATATTGGTCCCTGCCATGACGAAGGATTACCGCTGGCACGAAGATTATACATCTTCTCTAACGGAGACAGTGAACGGATGCCGGCAGGGGCATTGAACGACGTGGTGTCACGATAATGAAGACGGACTATGTCAGCAGCCTGAGACGGCGTAGCTATGCCTGCCCACATGGACATAAAGCCACTCCACACGCTGAAACGCTGGATAAGGCAGTCGTAATTACGCGGCTGACCGACATGCAGATAGAGGTCGCCGGGATTAAGACCACTGATGGCCGGCTTCTCGACAGGCAACAGATTGAGGTCGACGCTGTAATAAAACTTGTCGCGCGGGTCCCAACAGTGCTCCTGTATCTTCGACTTCAAGTCGGCTGCCTCTTTATCATACTGAGCCGCAATCTCGCCCAAACTGAGACATCGGGCAATGTAGGCCATAGCCTGCAGTTCCTTATACATAAGGGCGTTGAGGAATATTGAACCGGAACTTTCGTGGGGACGATAAAACGTGCTGGGATCGTTGTCTACGCCTATAGCCTCATCAGTTTCCCAATAAAGAAGACCTGTAGCCTTATGGCGGTGGAAGTTCATATATTTAGACACAAAGGCCTGCAAATAATAGAAATCGTCGCGCAACCACTCAGCATCTCCGTTCATTGTCCTGACGATAAAGGCTGCATGCTGAGCCAGCGTTGGCTTGTGCATATTCGACTTCCAAGGATTACGCTTCTTGAGCATCTCTTCGCGTGAAGGTGCGTTGCGCTCTATCCATATAGGTATCCAGCCGTCCATGCCGCAATAGCTCAACGAATTGAGCACACAGCCGCGCTCATAGTCGAGTGCCTGAATGCTGTCTTTAGGCGTGCCGTTATCGAGAAGAATCTGCCTGAGAGCCACGTTGCTGAGCCATGAGTCCCAGTCCCAAAGCATGTCGAGATACTGACTGCTGCCGGGAGCAAGAAACTTATATTTAAGTGAGCCGCCAGCCTCACGATACATTCCGCGCATCTCCTTATAGATGTTGCGCTTGCAGATGTCTGCATACTTGCTGACGTTAACTGCGGTACGCTCGGGCAAGGCGGAACGTAGCTGAGACGAGAATGACAGCAAGACAAAGAATAAGGCAAGGCGCAAGGGCATGCGTGAAGGGCGCAAAGATGACATGAGAGACGAAACGGACATGAATGTGCGGCAAGAATAGCTGTAAGCGTTCATAACATCTGATTAAGGTTAATTATTTTTTAAGCAATGCAAATATATAGCTTTTCAGGAAAAAAGCAAAGACATAAGCAAATAAAAAGCGACTGTATACAAACTGACGATTTATGGTCAACTGGAAAATATGCCTATATGTAGACATTTAACATAAATTAAACGACAAAATCGTCATTGACGAACAAACAGACATTATCTTTGCAAAAAATGTTTTGTAAGAATTATTAAAGAGAATGATAACCCACGATAAAACGTGGAATATAAGAAAAACACCATGAAAGAATTTACATCAAAACTTATTACGTACATGATGATGGTGTGCGTGGCATTATGCACAACAGGATGCGGAAGTGACAGCGACGAAGACGGCACTACAGACGGAACACACGAGGACATGGCTTTAGAAAACCTGAACGGACACGAACTGAAGTTCTATTATGAATATGAAGGAAAACTATACAGGGCCATGGCATTGTATGTAGACAAGCAAGGTACGCCAAACGTGCTGAGCTATTCGGCTGTGCAGATGATAGGCGTAACGAAATATGCATACGTAAAGACGAGCCAGAGCAAGGCGACGGTAAGCATGACGGTGATGTATTATCAGGCATCGCCAGACCCTGAAGGATGGAGCGACCCATGGCACCAATATGACATGGAACTTAACTTTGTGTCGGGAAACCAGGGATATGCCAAGGTTACAACGCAATATAAGACGCTTGTTAACGGTCTGCTGACAACGGTAAAGAAAGACGACCTGTGGTATTTCAAAATTGACAGCGATGAACTGCCAGACAAGACTCTGATTGACATCTGCATAGGCAACAGTGAAGGTAACGACGACGGAGATGGCGAAGGCAGCTCTGAAAACGTGGTAACATCAAAGGCACTGAAAACAAAAGTAAACTTTGTGCAGGACGGTGAAAGACCATGTATAGCCGTGGGGCTGACAAAGAACAGCACAACAGGACTGCCTGACAAAACAGGATTCTGCATTGGAACATCACCCAAACCCACTATTGAAAACGCAATAATAAAGATGAATGAGAATAATGAATGTCTGAACGGTTTTTCACGGATTATCGGCAACAGCGGAACAACGCTGAAACGCGGCACAACATATTACATAAGACCGTATCACAAGACGGGCAACAAAATAATATATTATGAAGAGACATCGGTTGAAACACCGGGAAAGAATTATATACTGACCATTACGCCTACGCTGACAAAGTATTATAACCTTGACTATAACTTAAAGAAGAAAGGCACATACACACTGGGCATTACATGTAAAGTGAAAACGGCAAACGGCGACAAATATTATAGAGAAGAACTGAAAACCGTAGGCAAAGGCTCTGGCTCAATGTCTTGGGACTATTCAAAATCCGGCTACGACCTTGAAGATATCTACTACATAGAATTTAATGCAAGGGACAAAGCTACCGGAATATTGTATATATCAGACATGGCATCAGGAAGAGCCGGTGCAAAAGCGCAACTAAAACTAAAAATTAAAAGTGAAAAACGCCTGACGGAAGTGAAGAGTGAAGAGTGAAGAGTGAAAAATCCAAATGCTAACGTAGTGCGTACGACAAGAACCAACAAGGCTAATGTGCCGGCTGATTTGCAATTGTCGTGCAAGTGAGAGCAGAAGCAAATTTCATTTGGTTATGCCGAGCGCAGCCGACAATCAATAGAATTAATCTGCCGGAAATGAATATCAGGATTTATTTAATCCGATTACTTCCTATTTAGCATCATCTTATACTTTTAATGCAAACATAGCATTAAATTTTTCATTATTCACTTCATAAGGCAGCGGTATTTTTAGCGGATCACAGATCCTTATATTTAATTCCGGCGGAGCGCAGATCCGCCGGCACATTACCAAACGTAGTGATTATGAAGTTATGATAAGAATCAACAAGGCATTTGACTCTAACTACCGTGCCACCGGTTATGTAGCAACAAGACTAATGTGCCGGCGGATTTGCAATCGGCCGGAATTGAGTATAAGGATTTATTTAATCCGATTACTTCCTATTTGACATCACATCATACTTTTAATGCAAACATAGCATTAAATTTTTCATTATTCACTTTCGTAATACAGCGGTACTTTAAGCGGATCAGGAGATCCTTATACTCAATTCCGGCGGAGCGCAGATCCGCCGGCACATTACCAAACGTAGTGATTATGAAGTTATGATAAGAATCAACAAGGCATTTGACTCTAACTACCAGCTCATCTAAGTGAGCGATAACTACTTTAACTCCCGCCTCGAAAGTACAGATCAGCCGGAACAATAGCAACGTAGTGCGTCTTACGAAAGTGAAAAGTTAAAAGTGAAAAACGAAAAATCCAAATGTATTGTGATTTTCAGCCCGCCTTTTTGTTTTTATTGACGCAAGGCACTAAGCGCAAACGCAGTTCAGCGATGCTAATTATGAAACAAAAAATATATTATATAATAAAGAAAATAGAGAATTGGGCATGTAATAAATCCCAATTCTCTATTTTTATCTTATTGATGCTGCTCGCGAAGAAGGTCGTTGACGGTTTTTACAGGGTTGAATGTTGACAAAGGAACTTCTACGAACACGGTGTTCCAGTTGCTCATGGCACCATTCCACAAGCCCGGCAACTCGAGAGCCTTCAGCTCCTTGCCGTTCTTGCTCTTGCTGCTGATAAATCCTGTTGTCTTGTCAACATAGTCAGGCAGATTGAACGGCTCGCCCTTATAGTTCTTAACTGCACAAACGAGGTCAACGGGATTGAAGTGTGTACCCTCAGTGAACATCTTCATATATTCGGTGTTGCTCTTGTCAATCTGGCTGCTCTCAAGTATCTGCAGACTGATGGTGCCGTCCTGATTGTAGGTAAGGAACGGACCTCCGCCCGGCTCGCCAACGTTCTTTACAACTCCGCAGACACGGATAGGACGGTTGAGCTTTGAGCGCAGATAGATAACGAGGTCGGCATCCTCAAGATTCTTGATGTCTGGCTTGCGGCAGCACAGATCGTTCTGAACGAAACGTATGATTTCTTCAATCTGTGAATTGCTATACTCACCGCTGTCGAGCAGGCGCAGATAGCTGAACACCTTTTCCTGCAACGTTACAAGAATTCCGGCAATGAGCTGCTTGTAGGTTACGGTGTCGTTTTTAAGACGGTCGGGCACAACGTTGTCGATGTTCTTTACAAAGATTACGTCAGCGTCGATGTCGTTAAGATTCTGGATGAGAGCGCCATGACCTCCGGGGCGGAACAACAGAGAGCCGTCGGCATTGCGGAACGGAGTGTTGTCCGGATTGGCGGCAATAGTGTCGGTGCTGGGCTTCTGCTCAGAGAAAGAGATATTGTAGTTGATGCCGAACTTGGCAACATATTTGTCTTTCTTCTCAGCCACCTTCTTCTCAAACAGAGCCTTATGCTCATGGCTTACGGTGAAGTGAACGTTAGCCTCGCCTGCGCTTGACGCATATAATGCCCCCTCAACAAGATGCTCCTCGAGAGGAGTGCGCACGCCGTCTTCATATCTGTGGAAGAGCAGCAGGCCCTTAGGCAGCTGTCCGTAGTTAAGGCCCCTAGACTCGAGCATATTGGCAACAACAGCCTTATAGTTGCCGGCAGCAACAAGGGCAGCGATGTCCTTGCCCTCATTCTTTACGCAAGCTGCGTTAAGCTCATCATAGAAAGCAAACTTCTCTATGTTGTCGAAGAATTTCTTTTCGAAGTCAGTACGCGGTTCGTCATAGTCAGCGCCGAGAAAAGCGAACATATCCTTGAACATACGGCTGGCAGCTCCACTGGCAGGAACAAACTTTACGATCTTCTTGCCTTCTGCCTTATAGGCTTCCCACTTTGCGATATAGTCGGCACGCTCACTGTCGGCAGGAGCAATGACGCCACGGCCTATGCCTGCTGCTGCCTCGAGCTTCAGGAAAGGAAAGCCTTTTTTAAACTCTTCGAGTTGGGTTGCTACTTGTTCTTCGGTTATGCCTTTTTCGGCAATCTGCTTTAAGTCTTCTGGTGATAACATAAGTATTATAATTTTATAAGGTTTCAGTAAATCAGTTACAAATATATAGTTTTTTTCTTAAAAAACATAACTTTAGATATTAAAAAGTTATTACTTATTGTCAGAAATGCCTTATTATTTAATTTATTTGAAAGAACATCCGAAAATATCAGGAAAAATGTGTAAGTTTGCATAACAATGTACTCCGGCAGACCATGAAAAGTTGCCGTGCAAAGGCATTATTAACCTGTAAGCATACACGCCGGCACGCATGCTGAAACATGGAAGACAAGCCTAAGCCGGACATTAAAAGATAGATTCATCAACGGCAGACGCCAACAGGCGGCAATGCCCTTAACATACAAGAAGGATATGGCTGAAAAACTGTTCTTTACCAAAAAAGAGAGAAACGACATTGTAAACATAATACGCGGACTGCGCGAGAACGCACACGGCATGCTGAAAAGAGAAGACGAGAAAAACGTCTTCAGGCATCTGAAGACCGCTCTCGAAAACGACCTTATACAGCGCGATGTGTTTGGAATGAACCCCATACTGCTGAGTCTGCAGACCGCACAGATTGCCGTGAGCGAGATTGGACTGAAGCGCGACGGCGTGATGGCCATACTTCTATATACAAGCGTGGCTGAAAACGACAACTCGCTTGAGGAAATAGAAAAGAACTTCGGAAAAAACGTATCTACAATAATTCACGGACTCAGAAGCATACAGGAACTGTATAAGAAGAATCCGGTGATAGAGAGCGAAAACTTCAGAAACCTCCTGCTGTCGTTTGCCGAGGACATGAGGGTGATACTGATAATGATTGCCGACAGGGTGAACCTGATGAGGCAGATAAGGGACACCACAAACACTGAGGCAAAGATGAAGGTGAGCGAGGAGGCAAGCTATCTGTATGCCCCGCTGGCACACAAGCTGGGACTGTATAAGCTGAAAAGCGAGCTGGAAGACCTGAGCCTGAAATATCTTGAGCACGACGCCTACTACATGATAAAGGCGAAACTCAACGAGACAAAGAAAAGCCGCGACGCTTATATAGAAAAGTTCATAACGCCTATAGACAAGAAGCTGAAAGAGGCCGGACTGAAGTTTCACATGAAGGGACGCACAAAGAGCATTCACAGCATCTGGCAGAAGATGAAGAAGCAGCAATGCGGCTTTGAAGGCATATATGACCTGTTTGCAATAAGAATAATACTCGACTCGCCGGCTGAACTGGAGAAGATGCAGTGCTGGCAGGTGTTCGCCATAATAACAAACATGTATCAGCCTAACCCGAAACGTATGCGCGACTGGCTGAGTGTGCCTAAGTCGAACGGATACGAGAGTCTGCACATAACCGTGCTCGGACCTGAAAACAAATGGGTGGAGGTGCAGATACGCACAGAGCGCATGGACGAGGTGGCAGAAAGAGGACTGGCTGCCCACTGGAGATACAAAGGCGTGAAGGGCGAAAGCGGACTTGACGAATGGCTCAACAGCATCAGAACGGCGCTGGAGAACAAGGACGACCTGCAGGTGATAGACCAGTTTAAGATGGATCTTTATGAGGACGAGGTGTTTGTGTTTACGCCCAAAGGCGACCTTATGAAGTTTCCGAAAGGAGCCACCGTGCTCGACTTTGCCTACCGCATACACTCTAACATAGGCAACCACTGCACGGGAGCAAGGATAAACAACAAGGCGGTTACATTCAGATACATACTGAAAAACGGCGACCAGGTGGAGATTATGACGTCGAGCACGCAAAAGCCGAAACAGGACTGGGTGAACATCGTGAAGACAAGCCGCGCAAAGTCGAAGATAAGAATGGCCATAAAAGACCTTATGGTGAAAGACGGAGCGTATGCAAAGGAGATGTTTGAACGCCGACTGAAAAACCGAAAGATCGACTTTGACGAGAGTGCCGTGTCGCACCTGATAAAGAAACTGGGATATAAGGAGGCAAACGACTTCTACAAAGACATGGCTGACGGAAGCCTCGACGTGAACCAGACAATAGAAACGTATCAGCAGGTGCTGATGTTCGACAACAACACCGCACCAACCGCTCCGGCAAGAAGTGCGAAAGAGTTTAGCTTTGAGAACCCCAACGAGGAGATTGCCTACTCGAACGACGACGTGCTGGTGATTGACCAGAACCTTAAAGGCGTGGACTATACGCTGTCGAAATGCTGCCACCCGATATACGGCGACGATGTTTTCGGATTTGTAACCGTGAACGGCGGAATAAAGATTCACCGCACCGACTGCCCCAATGCACCCGAACTGAGAAAGCGATTCGGCTACAGAGTGGTGAAGGCGATGTGGAGCGGAAAAGGCAAATCGCAATACTCTATCACGCTGAAGATTATAGGAAACGACGACATAGGCATCGTGAACAACATAACGAGCATTATATCGAAAGAGGAGAACATCATGATGCGCAGCATAAACATTGACAGCAACGACGGACTGTTCCGCGGTAACCTCGTGGTAAACGTGGAGGACACATCGAAACTGGAACAGCTGATAAAGAAGCTGCGCAACGTGAAGGGCGTGAAGCAGATTATAAGACTGTAAGAAGGATGAGGATGCGGCAGCGATGCCGCACACAATAAAGACATACAAAAGGCGATGATGCCTTGACCATAAAAAGGAAACGGACAAATGCACAGGCACAACAGCCGGCATTTGTCCGTTTTCATATAAACCTTTCTTTAACTTAAACCACAATAGGTTATTAGCCCGCACACAGCATTATCTGTTTTGTGCATTCATGCTTTCAGCCGTCTACTTGCTGAAGAATATGCGGAGCGATGACCTGTTTACGGTTAAAGAATCTGCTGCAACATGTCTTTGTTCAGGAGCTTCATGGCGTCTTCCTTGCTTATCTTGCCGGTAACGTCGATAAGGGCACAATCTTCATCATCCGAAAAGGCGATGAAAAGTTCGGTAACATAGTCGCCCTCACACTTGCCGAATACTTTTATTGTGTCTGACTCGTCAACGAACGAAGCCATGGCTTCATAAGCTTCAGAGTCTATCTCTCCCACCCTGTCGTTGAATGTCTTTATCTGCTCGTCGGTGCCCTCAGACAGCAGGACGAGAGTGCCGCCGTCAAGATTAGACAGGAGAGCCTTGACATTTTCAGGCATGGCGGCAGCCTGCGCAGCAATAAGGTCCTTGCTGAGCGTTATGGTCTGAGCACCTGTAGACTTTGTGATTTCGTTGATTACCTCTTGTGTGCTTTTGGCAAAGCCGGCCATGCAGAACATTGCTGCCAGCGCCAGAATAAACAGCTTTTTCATAATAGTGTCGTTTTGTTGTTAATTATGTCATTTGTTTCTATTGTCATAGACGTATGACAAGGCCGTCAGTGACATGAAAGATAAAGTTTTTCACACTTTTTATATTATACACACCTCATTCAGTTAAAGCCGCCAGGCATGGCGTTGCCCAGACATGAGGCATAAGCCCAAATCAGCAATCAGGATTTGGGGTAAAACGGACGACGGCTCCGATGACATTTCGTTACATCATTGGAGCCGTCATACATAATGTTATATCGCAGGCAGCTGCGCCGTTATTGTCTGTTCTCCTTTATCTTCTGCACGTAAGCGTCGATAACGGCCACGGCAGTGATGTTGACAACATCGCGTACGCTGCACTCGAAGTCGGTGAAGTGTATAGGCTTGTTAAGACCCATCTGGATAGGACCGATAATCTCAGCGTCAGAATTCATTGCACGCAACAGCTTGTATGCGTTGTTGGCACTGCTGAGGTTAGGGAACACAAGCGTGTTGACATCCTTGCCCTTAAGGCGCGAGAACGGATACTTGGCGTCGCGCAGCTTGTTGTCGAGAGCAAAGTTTACCTGCATCTCGCCGTCGATGGCCAGGTCAGGATAACGTGTCTGCATAGCCTCAACGGCAGCATGAACCTGAGCCGGACTGCCTATCTCGTCGGAACCGAAGTTTGAATAGCTTATCATGGCTATCCTCGGCTCTTCGTTGAAGAATCTTACTGTCATTGCGCTCAGACGTGCAATGTCTACGAGCACGTCCTTGTCAGGATGGCGGTTGATAAGCGTGTCGGCCATGTAGAACACACCCTTCTTGGAGTTGATGATATGCATCGTGCCAAAATGGTTGTATCCGGGCTGTATGCCGATAACCTCCTTTGCCACCTTGATGGTGTTTGAATACTTGGTGTAAAGACCCGTGATGAAGGCGTCGGCCTCGCCGGTCTCAACCATCATCATACCGAAATAGTTGCGCTCAAACATCTTGTCGTTGGCTTCCTGGAATGTGTAGCCCTGGCGTTTGCGCTTCTCGGCAAGTATGCGTGCATAGCGCTCACGGCGGTCGTTCTGGTTGTCGTGGCGCAGATTTACTATCTCTATGCCGTCGAGATTAAGGTCGAGCTCCTTGGCAAGCTTCATTATGCGCTCGTCGTTGCCCAGCAGGATAGGCTGGCAGATGCCCTCGTTCCTTGCCTGTACGGCAGCCTTGAGCATCGTAGGGTGTATGCCTTCGGCAAAGACAACGCGCTGCGGGTGCTTGCGTGCTGTATCATAAAGCTTCTGCGTGAGCTTGGTTTCCTGTCCGAGCATCTCGCGCAGATGGTTCTTGTATTCGTCCCAGTCGGTTATCGTAGTGCGTGCCACCCCACTCTCTATGGCTGCCTTGGCAACGGCTGCCGACACTTCGGTGATAAGGCGCGGGTCGACAGGTTTCGGAATGAAGTAAGACGGACCGAAAGTAAGGTTGTTTACCTGATATGCGTCGTTAACGACATCGGGCACAGGCTGCTTTGCCAGGTTGGCAATGGCGTTGACGGCGGCAAGCTTCATCTCCTCGTTTATGGCAGAGGCGTGAACGTCGAGAGCGCCTCTGAAGATATACGGGAAGCCGATAACGTTGTTAATCTGGTTAGGATAGTCAGAACGGCCGGTAGACATGAGCACGTCGGGACGGCTGGCCATGGCTTCCTCATAAGAAATCTCGGGCACGGGGTTAGCCAGGGCGAACACAATGGGCTGGTCGGCCATCGACCTTACCATGTCCTGAGTGAGCACGTTGCCCTTGGAAAGACCGACAAACACGTCGGCTCCCTTTACAGCCTCCTCGAGTGTATGCACGTCGCGGCGGTCGGTAGCAAAGAGCTTCTTCTGCTCCGTAAGGTTCTCTCGGTCGCTGGTGATAACGCCCTTAGAGTCGAGCATCACGATGTTCTCGCGCTTTGCGCCGAGAGCCATATACAGCTTTGTGCATGATATGGCTGCCGCACCTGCTCCGTTGACAACAATCTTAACCTTTGATATGTCCTTGCCGTTCACCTCGAGAGCGTTCTTCAGTCCGGCGGCAGATATGATGGCCGTGCCGTGCTGGTCGTCGTGCATCACGGGGATGTCGAGCGTGCGCTTCAGTCGCTCTTCGATGTAGAAACATTCAGGAGCCTTTATGTCTTCAAGGTTGATGCCGCCGAACGTGGGGGCTATCTTCTCTACAGCCTCGCAGAACTTTTCGGGGTCTTTCTCGTCAACCTCAATGTCGAACACGTCGATGCCGCCATAAATCTTAAACAAGAGTCCCTTGCCCTCCATGACGGGCTTGCCGCTCATGGCTCCGATGTCGCCCAGACCGAGCACGGCGGTGCCGTTGCTTATCACGGCAACAAGATTGCCCTTAGCGGTGTATTTATATGCGTCATCGGGAGTTTTCTGTATCTCAAGGCACGGAAACGCAACGCCCGGCGAGTAGGCCAGACTAAGGTCGGTTTGCGTACTGTAGGGCTTTGTCGGTTTAACTTCTATTTTTCCGGGTTTCCCGTTCTTGTGATATGCAAGAGCGGCCTCTTTTGTTATGTTTACCATAGGCGTTTTCTGTTATCTTATTTTGTATTGTCTTTTACCTTATAAGCATTTCACTTTATCATGAAAAGTCATGCAAATGTAATAAAAATAAAGGAAAGCAAATAGTTTTTTTAGAAAAATTATTAACTTTGCAAATAAAATAAGAATAGTGTTTATGCGCAAAACAGGCAACATAACAGTTTATCGTGAAAATCTGAAAACAAGGATACTCGAAACGTCGATGCAGCTCTTCAAACAGAAGGGAATTAGGGCTGTGAAGATGGACGATATTGCCACAGAAATGGGAATATCCAAACGCACCCTGTATGAGATTTACAGCAACAAGGAAGACCTGCTTTACGAGTGTGTAAAGCACGACTCGGAGAAGATGACCAAGCAGCTGCAGGAGTATGCCGAAAAGACGGACAACGAGATGGACGTCATAGCCTTCTTCCTTAAAGCCAAGCTGAGAGACCTGGGAACCATCAATCCGCGCTTCTTTCTTGAAACGCAGAAATACTCTAAGATTGTAGCTTTTCTGCAAGAGTATAACGAGAGGCAGCGCGCCAACTCATACCTCTTCATGAAGAAAGGCATAGAGCACGGATTCTTCAGGGGCGACATCAACTATGACATCGTGCACAAGATGAGCGACGCCGCCATGAACTATGTTATGCAGACAAAGATGTACCGCAAGTATTCGCTGAAGGAGATATTCCACACCTTCATAACGGTCTACATGCGCGGGTGCTGCACAAACAAGGGGCTCGACTATCTGGAGAAGTATATGGACGAAAGCAAGATAAACAAATAGGACACAGACAAGAGTATGACGCTGCGCGGACGGCGGCCCAAGGAGCAGGACAACAAAGATAAGATTCAGGACGAAGCGCGACAGGAGGACTTAAAATCCGAGAACGATCAGTATACTAAAACAATTCAGCCACATACGCAACCGCATCAAGGAAGCAAAGGAAAATCATAACATCGACAGAAAACGGCATACGCAACCGTGACGTCTCTACACACGGAGAGCATCAGCGCACCCATGAAAAGACATTATAAAAATGGTGTGCGACAACGGTCTGTGCATGCTGACATATTGCCGGCATGGCGGACACGGTGCTTACATTGTGATTTCTGTCAACGCTCCAGAATCTTGCTATTATAAAATTTCTTTCAGCAGGGCGTAAAATTCCGCTGTTTTTGTGTGCAAGCGTAAACTGCTATACAGCAACATGTTGGCACGTCAAAGAGCATCAGTGTGCATTTTTCTTACACTAAAACAGCGGCATTTTGCCTCAAAATTCACTCATGATATAAGGTATAACGCATGGCAAAAGGTGGCTTTTTAGGATACAAAAGGCCACAAACGGCAACACGAAAGGCGGCATTTTGCAGACCGGGATGCCACCGGACGCACAAAAGCGGCATATTATCGGGCACATATTTTCTATTTTGTCTGAAAATCCATACAAAGGCAAAATATCATTATGAACGGCATAAGCCTCAATATGCTTACACTTATCAATATTCAAATGTCCCAATCATAAACCAACACTTGCCAAAGAATGGCATACCGTCAATACACACTGAAACTCAGACAGAAGCATGCTCAATATAAAAACAAAAATCCTGCGGATAATAATTGGCCTATTTAGGATAAAAAAGTAACGCTCACACAGGAGCCAAGCCTGCATGAGCGTTTCAGTCACTATGTTTAAACAGAATTAAAATATATAAAAACAAAACACTAAAGTTTGTTCATTCCCGGCTTGCAGACCACGTCTGCACCATTGCTGCGGATGACTATGCCCGAAGCCTTGCTGCCCTTTATGTCCATGTTGAGCGCGCCGTCGGGCACATAGAACGTAACATTGTCGAAGAGCACGTTGCGGCTGTCGTCTATCACCATCGTGTTGTCAGTGGCCTGTATCTCCATGTTGCGCAGCGTCAGTCCGTCGGCATCGTTGAGCGTCTTTATTATCCTGTTGGTCCTGACACTGCCGTTCTCAAGGAGTACGCCAGAACACGGAATCTCTGGTATGCCGTTGACGGTCATTAGCCTGTCGGCCGACTCAACGATGAAGTTGCGTATGGTTATGTCCTTAACCGTAGGCGTAAGCGGAGTGATGTCGAGCGGCGGATAGCGGCGCGCAAGCTCACCCATATACATCTTTGAACCGAGCAGATCCCACGTGAAAGCCTCACGCACGTTCACCAGTCTTATGTTCTCATAGGTGATGTCTTCAACGGTGCCGCCGCGGTTGCGCCTTGTCTTGAAGCGGAAGCCCGTGCGTGTGCCGTAGAACACGCAGTCGTGAAGATACACACGGCGTATGCCTCCTGCCGTCTCGCTGCCGCAGGTGATGCCTCCGTGACCGTCCTTGGCGAGACAGTAGCGTATGAGCACGTTCTCCGTAGGACGGTTGACGCGCAGTCCGTCTTCGCATCGTCCGGCCTTCAGCGTGAAGCAGTCGTCGCCGCAGTTGAGCGTAGAGTATTCTATAAGCACGTTCTTGCATGAAGAAATGTCTATGCCGTCGCCGCTCGGCACGTCTGTAGAATTTACGGTTATGCCTCTTATTATCACGTTCTCACAATAAACGGGATTAACGTTCCACAGAAGGCTGCGCTCGAAGGTTACGCCCTCAACGAGCACGTTCTTGCAGTTGATGGGCGAAAACGACTTGGGACGGTAGAACGTGCGGCCTTCCTTGCCGTCGCACAGACGCTCTTTGACGGGCATACGGTAGTCGATGTCGTTCTCAACTACGCTTTTGCCGTTAGGGAACTTGCGCATGGGCACGTCCATCGGCGGCCCCATAATCACGCCTTTGCCCGTAAGGGCTATGTTCTTTGCACCGTTGGCATATATAAACGCACCGGCACCCATAACCTCGACGCCCTCATGACGCGTGAACACGGCAGGCTGATAGTCGTCTACCTCGCCCGAGAACTCTATCACGGCACCTTCATCCAGGCGAAGCTCCACGTTGCTCTTAAGTTCTATTCTGCCTGAATACCACTTGCCGGCAGGCACAACCACGGTGCCGCCGCCACACTTAGAGAGGCGTTCTATCTTTTCATTGATTGCAGGAGTTATCTTGCCCGATGCCGAAACGTCGGCCTTGCCCACGGTTTCGCGGCGATCGGGAAATTCGGGGCGCCTTATCTTCTTCAGCTTGAAGGGCGCTTCGTCTACAGGAGCGATGTCGGCAGGCATTGCGGCTGCTCCTACGTTCTCTTTCTCTGGCACTACAATAGTGTTGCCGGCATCAGCCCCGTTGGCGAACACCGGCAACATTAAAATTAATGATAATAAAGATTTTGCGTATCTGTCCATTGTTATGTTTCTTTTAAAGAAAGAACGTAAACAGATTTGATTTGTAACGTTATTTATGCTGACAATTTTCACAGAATGTTTCTATTTTGGTTAATGTTTCGCATATTTTAAGCCAAATCGGTTATTTTAATCCGACCTTATTGTCGTTTTGACATTTAACCGGCTGCCGTTTGATTCTTTGCGAACACTGCGGGCAATGTCAAGAAAAGGCAGACGGCAAGACGCCAACAGAAAGCAATAAGACTGCCGGAAGCCTCAATCTGCAGATAGAAGTAAGACAATGACCGATTTTAGACTTGACGCATTTATCTTCAACATGCATCCTTCAGAAACAGTCTGTAAGGCTGTCAATGTGTTGTTTCAGTCTGTAGGCCAGACCGTTATTTGTATAAGGCAGGCAGTGCCCCGGCTGTTTCAACCATGCCAGAATGCATCCGGACTGCACTGCCTTTACCATTATGTATTATCCGCGTGTGGCATACAGGCCGATTGTGGTGCCTGTAAATCCGCCGGCGTTGCGTGTCGACAGGAAGCCGGCGTCTACATTGTTCTTCAGCAGTTTCCATTCGCCTTTGCCCACTGCATAGTAGAAGTCGAACGTCAGACCGCGTGAAACAATCTTCAGGCGTATGTCCTTGTCGGCCTTTGCAAGAGCCGAACTTGCCAATATTTCGTCTTTGCCTCCGTCAGCTGTCTTTCTAAGTTCAACGGCCTTGCCTGCTGACGTCTTGGCAACGCAAAGCAGATACTGATGTGTCTCGTCCTTGAAGAGCAGCATGCCTGCGCGCTCGTTTACAGTCTGAGGCTCGAATACCAGACGTGAAGAGCACTCAAACTTATGATGCTGTATGCGGCGGCCTACGTATGCCGGAACGGCTTTCTCAGCTGTTGTGGTCTCAACGCACTTCATTGACAGATAACCGGGCACGGCATTTGTGCTGCAGATAGAGTCAACAGGACCGCGAAGCGAGAACCAGTCGAGCGGCAGTGTCTTTTCAGAGAAATCGTCGTTGTATGCAAAATTACCGAAGGTTACGTTCTTTCCGCGTACAGCTCCCTTTACATTGCCTGTCATAGGCACGGTTTTTCCCTGTTCAAGTATGAGCGGGAAACCTTCGTCAGTCCAGCTTACAGGCAGGAGGAATGTCTCACGTCCAAGATTCTCAAACTTGCCCTCACACGGACGGCATGCAAGGAACACTGCCCACCAGTCGCCGGAAGGAGTCTGCACGAGATCGGCATGACCTGCACATGTAACAGGGTCTATGCGGTTAGGATCGAGGTCGCGCTGAGTAAGTATAGGATTCTTCTTGGCAGGAACGAAAGGTCCAAACGGGCTGTCGCTTCTGAAAATCACCTCTGAGTGCATGTCGCTGGTGCCGCCTTCGGCCGACATCAGGAAATATTTGCCGTTAATCTTATACATATGAGGCCCCTCAATCCATATCGGCTTGTCCTCCGGATGCACGCCCTTGTTCACGAGAATCTTCTCAGGACCAACAGTCTTGTCGGTATTTACGTCAAATTCGCGCACGCGGATAGCCCTGTGGCCGTCGTATTCAGCCTTGCCTTCGGGTTCGTCATTGTTTACGATATAGGCCTTACCGTCGTCGTCAAAGAAGAATGAGGGGTCTATGCCTTTTACGTCAGGCAGACGGATTGGCTCCGACCATGAACCGAACGGATCTTTTGTCTTAACGAAGAAGTTGCCCCACCCCACGTTTGTGGTTATCATATAAAAGGTCTTGTTGTGAGGATTATACGATATTGCAGGAGCAAAGATACCTGCTGAAACCTTCTGACCGGCAAGAGGCAACTGCGACGGACGGTCGAGGATATAGCTGATCTGCTTCCAGTTTACTAGGTCCTTGCTGTGGAACAACGGCACTCCGGGATAATAAGAGAAACTTGAAGTTACCATAAAGTAGTCGTCGCCGACACGGCAGATGCTCGGATCAGAATACCATCCGGGAAGTATCGGATTGTAGAATCCGCCCTCTCCTTCGAGCTTCACTTTCTTATAGATGTCGTCATCTCCACTATAACTGAAATAATCGAACAATGCCGTATGGGCAACAGTGGCAGGCGCCTTTGCGGCACTTGCAGCTTGAGCGCCGGATGTCTGTGCCGAAAAGGCAAGCAATGCAGACGCAAGAATGCAGCTAATTTTAGTTTTTTTCATATCTCTATATATCAGAATATTAAAGTTTTTCATGTCCATGCAGAGGTCTTCGCCATAGATATGCGCCATCCGCTTATGGCTTATGCCGTAAAAGACCTGTACCGAGTACAAAGGTAAAAACTATAATCAATTAGCGCCCCACTATTCGTCACCAATACATTAATATTTGTTTCATGCACATGAAACATCACCATAAAACACATGAAATCAGGACAAAACAGAGATTTTCATACTAAATCTGCAAGTTCAGGAAAGATTACAGATATGCCGTAAAGTAAACAAAAAGGCGGCGTAATAAACTTACACCGCCTTTTGTGTGGAGCTGGAGGGATTCGAACCCTCGTCCAAACAGGGAAACCATACGCTTTCTACACGCTTATTCCGGCCTTCGGTTTTCGAGCTGCAGCAAGACCCGGACCACCAACTGCAACCTTATCCCCTAAAACTTCATCTTGAGTGCGGGGCCGCACAAGACTATTTCCGATTTAACCGCACCGCTTTACCGAAACGCTTCGGAACAACAGCTTTCGAGCAGTGTCTCGTCCTGTCACCTTGTGACTGAATTAAGCCGATAATCTACTATGCTTCGATTAGGCAGCGAGAGCGTATTTGTTTTCGCCAGATAAATTTTTGACCGCTGAGATTTAGGAGCCAACAGACGACGCTCCGCGTGCTTACGTACCATTCCAACCCGCTGTCAAATCCGGTCAACCCCAATCTGCCAAACGTGCCGGAGCTACGTTTTATCCGTGCAAAGATAACTCTTTCTGTAAGAATACGCAAATTTATGGCTATTTTTTCAATAATCAGAGAGCAACTAACATTTTTTTCAAATTATTTGTGTTACCTTTGCAACAAATTTGAATATTTGGGGTTATTATAGAGAAACAATATTTTTTAGAAGGTGAACAACGTCTATACGAAAGAGGCGGACTGCATAAGCTGCAGCCATGATGCTATGAATGCTACACAAAGGGCAATAAAAAGGGCTTTCGACTTTATATCAGCCTTTTTAGGACTGATTATATTATCACCATTGTTCCTCATTATATATATAATGCTCAAAAAACAAAAGAACGGACCTGCAATATTCTCGCAAGAACGCATAGGATACAGAGGCAAGCCGTTTACCATATATAAATTCAGAACTCTCAGCAAGGCTGAGGACAAACCACAGCTGGTGGCTAAATGTGATGACAGCAACTCGACCAAAACCGAAAGATTTTTAAGAGAGCATCATCTTGACGAGCTGCCGCAGCTCTGGAACGTGCTTATCGGCGACATGTCGCTCGTAGGACCACGCCCTGAACGCAAGTACTATATCGACCAGATAATGGAAATAGACAATTCGTATGTGCTAATATATGAAATGAGGCCCGGACTGACATCCGAGGCTACATTATATAATGGCTATACCGACAGCATGGAAAAGATGCTGAAACGTCTGCAGATGGATATTCATTATCTCGAGAACCGCTCGCTGGCGCTCGACTTCAGCATAATAATGCGTACAGCCGCAAGTATAATTAGTGGCAAGAAATTTTAAGTGGAAATTAATTTAATATGAAAAAATATATCATTCTTTTCTTATTCGCACTGCTGCTGCCTTGTTATGCAACAGCACAATCGTCAATGACAGACGAACAGATACTGAAATTTGTAATGAAAGAAAACGCCGAAGGCACATCGCAGGCACAGATTGTAACAAAACTGATGCAGAAAGGCGTAACTATAGAACAGATCAGGCGCGTAAAAGACAAATATGAACGCCAGGCAAAGAACAAAGGCCTTGGCACCGTAAGCAACAAAGACACGGAAGAAGATAACGGACGCCAGAGAAAGAATAACGGAAAGAAAGGCTCAAGCAAAAACGACGATGACGAAGAATCACCGCAATACAGAATAAAAGATACAAGAGAAAAGAAAAAGAGCAAATCAAAAGAAGTTGTCTATGACGAGACAAACGAAGACTGGCTGATGATGCAGGATGAGCTGAACACATTCATCCCTGACACAACGGCCATGCTGGAAAAGCTCCTTGCAGAAAAAAGAAAGAAAAAAGTGTTCGGACGTGATATCTTCAACAACAAGGACCTTACGTTCGAGCCCAACATGAACATCGCCACCCCGCAGAATTACATCTTAGGCCCGGGCGACGCTGTTTATATCGACATATATGGCGCATCACAAAAGACTATAGAAAGCACCGTTTCACCCGACGGAGAAGTAACAATAGAAGGTTTCGGCCCCGTACAGGTAAGCGGTCTGACCGTGGCACAGGCAAATGCACGCCTGCGCTCTACATTGGGAGCAAGATACAGCAGTTCGAAGATAAAGCTAACTGTTGGTCAGACACGCTCGATAATGATTAACGTTATGGGTGAGGTGAAGAACCCTGGAACCTACACTCTTCCTGCGTTTGCAACAGTATTCCATGCCTTGTATATGGCAGGCGGTACAAACGATATAGGTACGATGCGTAACATCAAGGTATACAGAAATAACCGACTGGTGTCTGTCGTGGATATCTATGACTATATCCTGAACGGAAAACTCACAGGCAACGTCAGACTTGCCGACAACGACGTCATTTCCGTTGGTCCTTACGACTGCCTAGTAAATATTACCGGAAAGGTAAAAAGACCGATGTACTATGAAATGAAGCGTAACGAAAGTGTTGGCACCTTGCTGAAATACGCCGGAGGATTTACAGGAGATGCATATAAGAAATCTGTACGCATTGTCAGAAAGACAGGAAGAGAATATTCTGTCTACAACGTTGATGAATTTGACATGAGTGCATTCCATCTTGCAGACGAGGACTCTGTAAGCGTTGACTCTATCCTGCCCCGCTTCTCTAACATGGTTGAGGTCAAGGGTGCCGTGTTCCGTCCCGGAATGTATCAGGTAGGAGGCGACATCAACAGCGTAAAAACACTTATTGAACACGCCGACGGTCTCCGTGAAGAAGCCTTTACTGCACGTGCCGTAATGCACAGAATGAAGAAAGACCGTACACTCGAGGTCGTTCCTGTTGACGTGGAAGGCATATTGGACGGCACCGTTCCTGACATACCTATACAAAACAACGACGTGCTGTTCATCCCGACCAAACAGGAGATGATGGAGGAACAGACAATCACAATACACGGAGAGGTGCAATACCCGGGTATCTACAGATATGCCGACAACGAAACCCTTGAGGACTTCGTCTTGCAGGCAGGAGGCTTAAAGCAGACAGCCTCAACAGTAAAAGTGGATGTGTCAAGACGAATTGTAAACCCGAAGGCACTGACAACCGACTCAGTCATTGCCCGCACTTACACATTCGCCCTGAAAGACGGTTTTGTGATTGACGGTACACCCGGCTTCAAGCTCATGCCGTTCGACGAAGTGTATGTCCGCAAGAGTCCCGGCTACTACAAGCAGCAGAATGTTGTCGTTGAAGGCGAAGTAATGTTCAGCGGTACATATACGCTCTCTAAGAAGAATCAGCGTCTGAGCGACCTTATAAAGAGTGCCGGCGGCGTTAACGACCGTGGTTATGTTGCAGGTGCACGCCTCGAAAGAAAGGTGAACGAGAGCGAACGCGCACGTATGGAAGCCGTGCTCAAAAAAGCCAAGGAAGAGGCAGAACAGATGGAAATAGAAGCTGCTAAGGAAAACAAGAAAATAGATCTTAAAGACAGCGAGAAAATCAAGAAATTTGAAATACCTGAGTTCTATTCTGTCGGAATAGAGCTTGACAAGGCCCTAGCCAACCCTGGATGCGATGCAGACATCGTTTTGCGTGAAGGCGACAAAATCATCGTACCGCAATATAACGGAACAGTAAAGATAAACGGTGCTGTGATGTATCCTAACACCGTAGGTTTCCAGAAGGGCAAGAAGGCTAAATATTATATTAACCAGGCCGGCGGATTCAGCGAAAAGGCAAAGAAGAGCCAGACATACATTGTTTACATGAACGGCACTATTGCAAAGGTTAGCCAAAATGCCAAGCCAAAGCCCGGATGTGAAATTGTTGTACCTGAAAAGGAAATCAACAAGATGACTATTGCTGAAAAGATGACTATCGGAACATCTGTTGCATCAATAGCAACAATGATTGCGACACTGGCAAATATATTGTAAAAAATAAAAGAAAATGGTTGAGAATATAGAATACAAGCTCAGGGAAATAGACCTGAAAAAGCTTCTTAACAGAATAAAGACACATAAGAAATTATTTATAATAAATCTTTCTGTTGCATTTGTTGTAAGTGCATTCTTAATTTTATGTGTTCCGAGATTCTATGTCTGTGAAGTTAAACTGGCACCTGAAACCACCACTCCAAATATAGGTGGCCTTGGTGCCTTGGCGTCGAGTTTCGGCCTAAACATGTCTAATATGGCAAATCAGGATGCCATTGTGCCAGAACTGTATCCTGACCTGATGGAATCTGCCGACTTTCAGACAAGCATGTTCCCCATTAAAATAAAATCAAATGACGGGAAAATAGAAACTACATATTACGAATATCTTGAGAAGTACCAGAAATCAGCATGGTGGGAAAAGATAATAGGTTTTGTAAAAGACTTGTTTAAAGACGAGGATGCTGAAGGCGGAGCTAGCGCAATGAAAGTCAATCCTTTCAAAATGACAAAGAAGCAAAACGACATAGCCAAACTGGTTGGGCAAAAGATTAAATGTAGCGTTGACAAGAAGACCAGTGTCATCACTATAAACGTTGAGGACCAGGATCCTTTGATCTGTGCCACCATAGCAGACTCTGCAAGGGTAAAACTGCAGCAGTTCATCATAAAGTACAGAACAAACAAGGCACGTATAGACCTGGAGTACACAAAAAATCTGTATCAAGAAGCTAAAAGACAATACGAACGTGCAAGACAGGTATATGCGGTGTTCTCTGATGCCAATCAAGACTTGGTACTTGAAAGTTACAAGGCAAAACTGGAAGACCTTGAAAACGAGATGCAGCTGCAGTACAACAACTATCAGCAAATAAGTCAGCAGCTTCAACTTGCAAAAGCGAAATTACAGGAAAGAACGCCTGCGTTCACTACACTACAGTCGGCATCTGTACCACTTAAGCCTACAGGCCCCAAACGCATGGTGTTTGTTGCGTTCTGTATGATTCTAACATTCATAGGAACATCTGTCTATGTTTTCAAAAAAAATATTTAATGGTAATGAACGCACAGCTTTAATAAAAAAGAACATTGCCGGTTCCATACTTATAAAAGGCTGGAACTGCATTGTTCAATTATTGCTCGTGCCCATTACATTAAATTGTCTGAACCAATACGAATATGGAATTTGGCTTACCATCAATTCCATTTTGTTATGGATAGACCAATTTGACATAGGCCTGGGAAACGGACTCAGAAATAAGCTTGCAGAAGCATTAGCAAAAGGCGACAAGGAAAAAACCAGAAGGCTTGTCAGCACAACATTCATGATGCTGATCATTATTGTAATACCCATTGTTCTCATTTTAAGAATAATAATTCACAATATTGACCTTCATTCGCTATTGAACATAAACAGCGCTACAGTACCAAACTTAGAGGGTATATTTGTTATTTCCATTGTATTTGTAGGCATAACCTTTATCTTCAAATTTATCGGAAATGTCTATCTTGGGCTTCAACTTCCGGCAATAAACAATCTCCTAGTTGTTTCCGGCCAGACACTGGCACTGATCTGCATATTTGTTTTGTCGCTAATATATAAGCTCACATTATTCGACGTAGCCTGCATCTACACATTGTCGCCCCTGATGGTCTACCTGATTTCGTATCCGCTGACATTTTGCAGATACAAATATCTAAGGCCTTCATTCAGGCTGTTTGATAAAACAGAGCTTAAAGAACTGTTCTCACTAGGAATATTGTTCTTCATTGTTCAGATATCAGGTCTGATAATATTTGCCTCTTCAAACGTACTGATTACGCGCATATTATCTCCGGCAGAAGTTACGCCATACCAGATTTCATACAAATACTTCAGTCTGACGATAATGGTGTTTACAATCATCACCGCACCGCTCTGGTCTGCAACAACTGATGCGTATACAAAGAATGACTGGAAATGGATAAACAACATGATGAATAAGATGAATAAAATAATGCTGGCGTTTCTCGTTCTTCTGATACTGATGCTCGCATCATCTGAATTCATCTATAAAATATGGATTGGCGGTAAAGTTGAAATAGGCTATCTGCTGTCTGCATTAATGGCAATATATATGTGTGTACTTATTTACAGCACATGTTACTCTAACATCCTCTTCGGAATAGGAAAAATACGTCTGATTACAATAATAACAGCGTTAGAAGCTATAATATACATCCCGTTGGCTATATTCTTAGGCAACAGATTTGGTCTTTACGGCATCATCAGTGCACTGATATCCGTTAATCTGATATGCACTATATGCAATAAGATTCAGTTTGAAAAGCTGGCAAACAATAAAGCAACGGGAATATGGAATAAGTAAATAAAGGCAAAATGTTGACAAACATAATAATATTAATATTTGTGTTCGCAGGAATGCTGTCTTTTTTCCTGCTGTCACCCAGATTCTGCTCTTATCTTCCAAAACGTCAGATATTCTCACCATGGAATACAACTCTGATTGTCTGGATTATAATTCTTACGCTCTATACTTTTGTTCATAAGGAGCTGTATGCTGTTTCTGAACAATTTGTATATGGCTTAACCATTTGGGTATTTACCTTTGTCATTACATCTGCCGTCACCTTTGTAGTTTTCCCTTCATATAAAAAAAGCCCATGGAAAGTATGCGAAAAGAATGTTGACATAATAACATTAATTACGCTGATCCTTGTTCCTATGGCCGTGTATAAAGCTGTGCAACATGCATTTATGCTCGGTTCGCCCGAAGGCCTGTTCTACACGTTAAGAGAACAGGCTGTCAACCCTGAAGAGAACCAGCTTGGCATTGTAAAATATTTTGTATACGTCATAAACACTCTGCTAATCATAGAAATATGCCGCAGCAAAATAAGGAAATGGCGCATGTTGCTTGTCATATCGCTCTGCTTTCTCTTCTTTATTGCGACAATGGGAAAGATGACATTGTTCATGTACATATTTACAAGCCTTTATCTGCTTTATGAGAAAGGAAGAATATCATTAAAGCCTATATTTTGGGGATCAGTGTTTCTTATTGCATTGGTACCGCTGATGTATATTCTAAGAGGAAGCTCAGACACCGAAACAGATGCCGAGGTTATTGGAGACTTGCTGATAATTTATTCTGTAACATCTATCATCGCATTTGGACAACTGTCTCCATGTTCATCTACCCAATGGGGTGAAGTAACTCTCCGCTTCTTCTATGGAATTTTTGAATCACTCGGATTCAACATAAACACCCCTCCCCCTATCGTTCAGGAATTCTGTACAACGCCTCTGCCAACTAACGTATATACAATAATGTCTTCATACTTCAAGGACTTTGGGTTTACCGGAATTTTTGTATTTGCCTTGATTGAAGGATTAATTATTGGCGCAATATACAAATATTCAAAAACAGGCAACAACCTGATGATGTATCTATATGCCTATATTTTTACATTATTAGTTACCCAGTTTGTTGACGAACAGATATTCCAGGGTTTGTCATCAATCATACAGATGACCGTACTTATCTTTATTTGTCACATCAATTTGAGCTATAATAAGGAGTGATGAAAGATGGATAAATTTACAAGAAGCAACAATCCTGCATCAATTGCCGTTGTAGTAGTGATTTACGGGTCGAAATTAACCAGCTGCAACGTATACAATACATTAATAAAAAATAATATAGACAACATAAGCTGTTTGCTTGTTTTTGACAACTCGCAGACAAAACAATACGAAAAGATAGATCTCCCTAATGGGAAATACGAATATGTATGGGATCCTTCCAACCCTGGACTATCCATACATTACAATGAAGCAGCAAGGTATGCCAGACAACACGGATACGAATGGATTTTGTTATCAGACCAAGATACGACATTTCCACCGGAAGCAATGGCTGAATATCAAAAGGCTTTGACGGAGGACCTTGACTGCTGTCTGTTCGTACCCATACACAAGATATCAGGCGACAGATTTCTGTCACCTGTCAGATCGTGTATTTGGAAACAGACGACATGCATAAAACCAGGCATGCATAAAATTAAAGAATATGACATTATAAATAGCGGGATGCTGATAAAAGTCGCCGACTTTATTAAAGCGGGCGGATATAAAGAAGACGTAAGCCTCGACTTTTCTGATTTTCAATTTATTGAAAGACTGAAAAGAGTCACTAAAAACTTCATCGTATTAAATATCGAATGCATACAAGACTTTTCGAATAACGCTGAAGACAAAGCAAAACTTATCAGCCGCTTTAAGAAATATTGCCAAAATGCTGCCAACTTCGAGACCAGAAGCATATATACAAAAGCCAGGATATCGTATCTTGTCTTAAAACATACTATTGCCCTCTCTGTAAGATGTAAGACAACAGAAACGTTCAAAATATTAGTCAAAAGTATAATAAAGAAATAAAGTTGCCATGATTTCAGTCTGCATAGCCACATACAACGGTGAAAAATTCATAAAACAACAATTGACTTCCATACTGGAACAATTAGCCCCCGCCGATGAGATAATCGTATCGGATGATAATTCTAAGGATAATACAAGAAATATAATTGAGGAATTAAATGACGGCAGAATAAAAATTATTGACGGGCCCGGCATGGGTTCACCCACAAAAAATTTTGAGCAGGCACTGAAACATGCTAAAGGAGACTACATCTTCCTTGCCGACCAGGATGATGTATGGAAAGAGGGAAAAGTTTCTATATGTATGAAATATCTTAAAGATTATTTTTGTGTTGTCAGCGATGCAACAGTAACCGACGGTGATTTAAAGGAGACTTCATCTTCTTTTTTCAGGCTCAACAACACAAAATACGGGAAATGGTATAACCTGCTTCTAAAGAACGGATATCTTGGCTGTTGCATGGCTTTCAGAAAAGAACTGCTAAACGCTGCCATACCATTTCCTGAAGACACCCCTATGCATGACATCTGGCTTGGAAATGTCGCAGCATTCAAATTTAATGTATGCTTCATACCCCAAAGTCTTATCCTGTTCAGAAGACATGGGCACAACAGTTCGTCAACAGCAAGAAAAAGCACCTCGTCGTTAAAAGACAAAATAAATTTCAGGTATGCGATATGCAAAGGCCTCATAAAACTGTGACGGACAACCGCAATGATGTTTTGTTACATCTAAAATATTCAAAAATTTGCTCAAAATATTTATTTTGATTAACTTCGCATTTAATTTAGAGATGGCTTAACTGCAGACAATTGAGCCTGTCATGATAAAACTTGCCTAATATACAGAAAATGATTAAAGTATCAATAATAACAACTACATATAATAGTGCCAAAACGGTTGCAAGCACGATAGAATCTGTATTAAGCCAGACATATCCTAACATTGAATATTGGATTATTGACGGGAATTCGTCCGACAGGACATTAGACATAATAAAAAAATATCAGGAACGCTTTAACGGCAGGCTGCATTATCTGTCAGAAAAAGACAAAGGTATATACGATGCAATGAACAAAGGCATCAGCAAAAGTTCGGGAGACATCGTCGGCATTCTCAACTCAGACGACTATTTCACATCAGATGACATCATAGAGAATGTAGTAAAGGCTTTTGCTGACAACAAATTAGATGCTGTCTACGGAGACATACATTTCATCGACGGAAGCAACCCCGACAAAATTGTAAGGTATTATTCGTCTGCCATGTTCAAGCCATTTTGGCTGCGCTTCGGCTTTATGCCAGCACATCCGTCATTTTACGTAAAACGTGAAGTTTATGAGAAATGCGGCAATTATTCGTTAGATTATAAAATAGCATCTGACTATGACATGATGGTCAGGCTATTTCATAAATACCAGATTAGGACAAAGTACCTTAAAAAGGATTTTGTAACGATGCGAACCGGCGGCGTCAGCACTAAAAGCATCAAGAACAGAATACTGATTACGAAAGAAGACGTTAAGGCATGCAAACGTTACGGACTATACACAAATATGTTTTTTATCTCAATAAAGTATCTTTACAAAATATTCGAATTTAAACGCTTTTCTGTAAAATAACTCGGCTGCATGATTTTATAAACGGCAATTTATAATACAGAATATATAAGTCAGCCCAACTGCTCTTTTTTGAGTTCAACTCCATATCCACTTATTTTGTTTTTACGGGCAACAAAAGTTTAATTGCATTTAAACTTAAAAAATCAGAAAGTAATAGACGTATTTTTATTAAAAGTTAGATAAAATACAGCCAATTTCAATAAAGACTATAAGCTAAATCATATCCATAGGTTTCAAATCATTAATCTATTGTTTATGAGTCAAAACTCGGCCACTTTCGATGTAAAAGTGGCCGAGTTTTCTGTTGCAAACAAGTGATTATTTTTGAGCAAATCAGATATTTCGGACTCACCTATTTATTTTCTATATTCGGATTACCGCCATTTTGTCAGAATAAAGCCTGCATATACCGAATAACACAAGCTTTGAAAAGACTTATCTACTAATATCCGGCACAATACAAAAAAGAGTATGAACGACATGAAAAATCATACGCGCTCATACTCCGCTTTATTTCTTATTCAAGCCAGCAAACGTCTATCAGTGAGACGGATGCTCCTGAAGATAGTTCTTAGCCTCTATTGCCGCACGGCAACCGCTTGCAGCAGCTGTGATTGCCTGACGATAGTGAGGATCGGCAACGTCGCCGGCAGCAAATACGCCGGGCACATTGGTGCAAGGAGTATTGCCTATGGTCTTGATATATCCTATCTCGTCGAGGTCGAGCCACTCTTTGAACACATCGCTGTTAGGCTTGTGACCGATAGCAAGGAAGAAGCCGTCGATAGGCAGATCATATTTCTCCTCGTCGGGTTCGCCCTTGCGCTTAACGAGGTGAGCACCCTCAACACCGTTCTCACCGTAAAGGCCAAGCGTGTTGTGCTCAAACAGAATCTCTATGTTCTCAGCCTCCTTTACACGACGCTGCATAACCTCTGATGCACGGAGGAATGGCTTGCGCACAATCATGTAAACCTTCTTTGCAAGACTTGCAAGATAAAGAGCCTCCTCGCATGCTGTGTCGCCGCCGCCAACAACGGCAACAACCTTCTTGCGATAGAAGAAGCCGTCGCATGTGGCACATGCAGACACGCCTTCACCCTTATATTTCTCCTCGTCAGCCAGTCCGAGATATTTTGCCGAAGCACCTGTGGCAATGATTACAGTGTCGGCAGCAATAACATGTCCGTCGTCTGTTGTCAGCTTGTAAGGAGCCTCGCTCAGGTCGGCCTTAACGATAACGCCGTCGCGCATGTCTGTACCGAAGCGCTCTGCCTGCTGCCTCAAATCCAACATCATCTGATTGCCGTCAACACCCTCGGGATAGCCGGGGAAATTCTCTATCACTGTAGTCTGTGTCAGCTGTCCGCCAACCTGCAGACCGCAATACTCTACCGGATTCAGGTTAGCACGTGCTGCATATATCGCAGCCGTATATCCTGCCGGACCGCTGCCTATGATAAGGCAGCTCACTCTCTCTGCGTTTTCCATATTAATTTATAGTTTTTTTTTAAGACAAAGAAAAGCCAACAATACACCACCATGCCCCATAAGGTTGCACCGCGCTATATCATTGGCTTTTCATTTCATCTTATACAAATATGAATGTATATGTTTTTATTTCTTCAACAGTTCTTCAATCTGCTTCTCTATGTTCTCTATCTTCTCTGTAGGCTCGAAACGTGCTACAACTACACCGTTCTTGGCAACAAGGAACTTTGTGAAGTTCCACTTGATGTCTGCCTTGCTCTTATAGTCGGGATCTGCCTTTGACAGCATATCGTCAAGAATCGGAGCTATAGGATGGCTCATGTCCCATCCGGCAAAGCCCTTCTGGCTTGTAAGATATTTGTACAGAGGATCTGCGTCTTCTCCGTTGACCTTCAGTTTCTTAAAGCGGGGGAACTCTGTGCCATAGTTCAGCTTGCAGAACTCATGTATAGACTCGTCTGTGCCCGGAGCCTGCTGTCCGAACTGGTTGCAGGGGAAATCGAGAATCTCAAATCCCTGGCTGTGATATTTTTCATAAAGTTTCTCCAACTCCTCATACTGCGGTGTGAATCCGCACTTTGTTGCTGTGTTTACAATCAGCAGCACCTCGTTGGAATACTCCTTTAACGATACGTCTTTTCCTTTTCTGTCCTTGACAGTGAAATCATAAACTGTTTTCATCTTTTGTTTTTATCGGTTTATATATAAAATCTTCTACAAACTTTATGCCAAACGCTGCGACAACTGTTTATCAGTAAACTTTTGGCATGATATTTTTATCTTCTGCAAACTTACACAAAAGTTTTGAATATCCCACATCCTTTGAAGAAGTTTTTTGAAATATTTATGTAATTGCACAAAGTCAAAAATACCTTTATATCTGTTTCCGTAATACAGGAATATTTACAAACGACGGCAGGCATGCCAAAAATAAGGCGGCGCGGCTAAGACAAAATTCAAAAAACTGCGCTTTTTATTTGACTTTGCTCTCGCCTTTCACTATCTTTAAATAAGATAGGAGGCGGCTCGGCCAAGACAAAATTCAAAAAACTGCGTCTTTTATTTGACTTTGCTCTCGCCTTTCACTATCTTTGTATGTCATTAAAAAAACTATATGTGCCAAAAGCCTGATATGAAACAATATGCAAAACACGACGGCCCTGCCGTTACAAAAGACATAAGACCGCAGATAAAGCTGTGCCGCAAAGAGGAATTTGAAAATCTGTGGCCACAGATAAACGATATATTCGACAAGGCGCGGCAATATATGCGCCGCAATGGCAACAACGTGCAGTGGACTAACGGCTATCCGCAGAAACAGACCGTGGCGAGTGATGTTGCCGACGGGTGTTTCTATCTGATATGCCTCAACAGCCGCATTGTGGCATGCTTCTGCATGCGTCCGTCGCCCGAGCCTACTTATGCCAAGATATACAACGGACAATGGCCTAACGACGAGCCTTATAACGTGATACACCGACTTGCGTCTGACGGCACCATAGACGGCATAGCACTGCTTGCCATAAGGTTTGCCCTTGACAAAGGCAACCTGAGAGTGGACACTCACGAACTTAACTCCACGATGATCAGTATCCTGGAGAAAGAAGGATTCATAAGATGCGGCACAATTTACGTTGCCGACGGCACCCCGCGCATAGCATTCCAAAAACAAGGAACAAGACATACAAACCAAATAAACATAATGCCATGAACGAAAATGAATATAATCTGCAAAGATTCGTCGATGCACAGGAAACCGAATATGCAACAGCACTTAGCGAAATACGCAGCGGAGGCAAGCGTAGCCACTGGATATGGTACATATTTCCGCAGCAGAAAGGTCTTGGACACAGCTACAACTCTGAATATTACGGACTCGACGGCACCGGCGAAGCACGCGCATATCTGGCACACCCGCTGCTCGGAGCGCGACTGCGCGAAATATCAGCCGCACTGCTCGAACACAAAAGCCGCACCACAATACGAAGACTTATGGGCTCACAAATCGACGTGCTGAAGCTGCGCACATGCATGCAGCTGTTTGACAGCATATCGCCAGGCGACATATTTGCCGAAGTACTCGATGCCTTCTTCAATGCCAAAGAGGAATAACCTGTGGCCAGCAATGCGGCAACCGGGGTTTTACCCTGACTCATTATATACCGAAACATATTTAATATAACCATAAAACCAAGCAAAACGATGTTAGCATACACATACATAGAGCGCGGACGGTTTGAACTTAAAGAAAAGCCCGTGCCGCAAATTAAAGACGCGCGCGACGCCATTGTGCGCGTAACCCTCGGAAGCATCTGCACAAGCGACCTGCACATAAAGCACGGCAGCGTGCCGAGGGCCGTGCCCGGCATAACCGTTGGCCACGAAATGGTGGGCATAGTTGAACAGGTGGGAACTGAAGTAAGAAACGTTAAGCCTGGCGACCGCGTTACGGTGAACGTTGAAACGTTCTGCGGCGAATGTTTCTTCTGTAAGCACGGCTACGTGAACAACTGCGAAGACCCCGACGGAGGCTGGGCGTTAGGTTGCCGAATAGACGGCGGACAGGCCGAATATGTAAGAGTGCCGCACGCCGACAACGGACTCAACCGCATACCCGACAACGTAACAGACGAGCAGGCACTCTTCACAGGCGACATACTTGCCACTGGCTTCTGGGCAGCACGCATATCCGAAATTACATCAGACGACACAGTAATGATAATAGGTGCCGGTCCGACAGGCATATGCACCCTGCTGTGCGCCATGCTCCATAAGCCATGGCGCATAATCGTCTGCGAGAAGTCGGACGAGCGCATCCGTTTTGTACGAAGTCATTATCCCGATGTACTCGTAACCAAGCCCGAAGACGCCGAAGCCTTTGTAAGAGCCAACAGCTGCCACGGCGGTGCCGACAGAGTGATTGAAGTGGCAGGAGCCGACGACACTTTCGAACTGGCATGGCGATGCGCACGTCCCAATGCAATAGTTACCGTTGTGGCTCTTTACGACAAGCCACAGACACTGCCCCTGCCCGACATGTACGGCAAGAACCTTACGTTCAAGACAGGCGGCGTTGACGGTTGCGACTGCGACGAAATTCTGCGTCTGATATCCGAAGGCCGCATCGACACCACCCCGCTGATAACCCACCGCTATCCGCTAAACGAGATTGAAGAGGCTTACCGCACGTTTGAAAACAGGCTTGACGGAGTGATAAAGGTGGCTATAACCGAGAGGCAAAGGCAATAGGCAGCGCATGGCCTTCACGTTGCCGGCAGACACAGCTGAAACGGCTATGCAGCCGACGTCTCAAAGAGTGATTAAAAAAGTCTGTAAAAGTGGTTAATCTATCCGTAATCCATATCCTCTTCACTCAGTTATTTATTGCTAACTTTGCAAGGTGAAAGAAACATTTTGCTAAACATAAAAACGAAGGTAACATGAAGACAATAAAACTGAACAACGGAATAGAGATGCCGCAGATAGGCTACGGCGTATATCAGGTTTCGCCCGACGAATGTGAACGTTGCGTGAGCGACGCACTGAAAACAGGCTACAGGATGATTGACACGGCACAGGCCTACCACAACGAGGAAGGCGTGGGACGTGCCGTGAAGAGCAGCGGAATTAAACGGTCGGACATTTTCATCGTGAGCAAGGTGTGGATATCCAACTACGGCTACGAAAAGGCAAAAGCATCGATAGACGATAGTCTGCGCAAGCTGCAGACCGACTACATTGACCTGATGCTTCTTCATCAGCCATTCTGCGACCGCTACGGAGCCTACAGGGCACTCGAGGATGCCTACAGAGAGGGCAAGCTGCGCGCTATAGGTGTGAGCAACTTTTATCCCGACCACTTTATCGACCTGGCCAGCAACGTCGACATTGTTCCTGCTGTCAATCAGGTTGAGATGCATGTGTTCAATCAGCAGACTGAAGCACAGAAGATAATGGAGGAGTTCGGCACGCACATCATGTCATGGGGTCCGCTTGCGGAAGGCCGCAACAATCTGTTCAGCAACGAAACTCTCACAAAGACAGGCAACAGTCACGGCAAGAGCGTGGCACAGATTGCATTGCGCTGGCTGATTCAGCGTGGCGTGATAATAATACCGAAGTCTGTTCACATAGAGCGCATGAAGCAGAATCTCGACATCTTCAACTTTGAACTTTCAGACGAGGAAATGGCAGAGATAGCCACACTCGACACAGGCAAAAGTCTGTTCTTCGACCATCATGATGCCGAAACTACAAAATTGTTTATGAGCTGGCGATAGATCAGAAAATTAGCCGCTCTGATTTTGGTTGTTATATTTAATTCCGGCAGATTCTCGCTACACACAACAACACCCGCGCAAATCAGCCGGAACGTTTGTCTCGTTGATTATCATCCTAACAAAGACACCATAAACAATCAAAGGGGACGTTTTTTGATTCGCTCAAAAAACGCCCCCTTTGATTTTCTTAATTCACAAAAATATTATTTTTCTGCAAGTTTCTCCTTAAACCATCTAACCACGCGGTCGATGACAGGCTGCTGAAACCAGTACATGTCGCCATGCCCGGCGTCTTCAACCTCTACATAGCTTACGTCGTTGTCTGCTTTCTTCAGCGCGTCATACAGCTGCCTGCTCTGCACAGGCGACACCAGTGCGTCTGCCGTGCCGTGCATTATCAGGAACGGAGGCAGTCCCTTACGTATATGCCCCATCGGACTTGCCTTCATGGCCTTTGCCGTATCGCTAAGAATGCTTGCGCCAGGATAAGAGGCAAACGCCGTTCCGTGAACGAGCAGCGCCTCGGTAACGGCCTTCGATGCGTGTATGTCCTGTATCTCCTTTGAATACCCCTCGCCTATGTTCATCAGGTTGCTTATGCCATAAATTGTCGCTGCGGCCTGCACATCCGAACTCTGGTCGAGATAGTCGCCCTGATCATATTCCTTGTCGCCGCCCGTAACGCCTACCATCTGCGCAAGATAGCCTCCTGCCGAATCGCCTATCACGCCTATGCGCTGAGGGTCGATGCCAAACTGACGGGCATGGGCACGAAGATAGCGGACGGCCGACTTGCCGTCGACCAGCAAAGCCGGAAACATGTCGGGCACGGTGCGATACTCTACTGATGCCACCACAAAGCCGGCCTCAGCCAGAGCCATGCGCATCTCTACATATCTGTCGTGTGCTGCCGAAAGAAATCCGCCGCCGGGATAATATATTATAGCCGGTTTTGGCTTGTCCGTACACGGCACGAGCAAAGTCATCTGCAGCGTGCGGTTGTCTGATGCCGATGTTATCTGCGAATATACTATGCCCGTAACGGCATCAATGCGCCCACGCTCAATGTTCACCTTCATTGTTTCGTGTACGGCCTGCGCCTGTGCGCACACCGGGGCAGCCATAAGGGCTGCTGCCATAATCAAGTGTTTCTTGTTTTTCATCCTTCAGTCTGTTTATTATTCTGCACGAATGCAAAGATACTAAATTAAACGGAGCTTTAAAAACTTACTCCCCACTATCTCGCGCTACACCGGACAATAAAGCCTTCTGCCGTTATCGCGCCTTCACTCCAGTGCGTCTCTCACGGCACGATTCATCTATGAAAGTAGGCTTTTGGTAACATAAAAATAGGGAATTTCCTAAAAACAATATGGATTTATGCTTGCACAGGCAGACACAATGAATTATATTTGCAACAGAATATTTAAAACAGCGAAACAGAATATTAATAATTTAAAGCGATATATTATGAAAAAGTTTACATCTATCCTTGCTATGATAATGATGGCAGCCATGTCATTGACATTCGTAAGCTGCGACGACGACGAATACATAGCCGACACACTGTGGGGCGTTTGGGAAGGCGACATGTACGTAACGAGCGAGTGGAACGGACACACCTACTACTCTTCTTACTCAATCCTGGCCTTCGACAAGGATCCTTACGAGTATGCTTCGGGCACAGGCTACTGGATTGACTATTACAGCGATGCTCCGTGGGACTATTTCGCAAGCCACATAGAATGGAGAGTGAACAACCGTAACATCGAAATTTACTCACGCGAGGACGACACCTATTTCACAATATACGACTACTCGCTATCTGAAAGCTGGTTCAGCGGAACTATCATAGGCGAATATGGCGACCCAATGCAGTTTAGGCTGCGCAAGACGTCATCACCTAACTGGGGTGACTTCGAATGGGGCTGGGACAGCTGGTATGGCTACTCTTATCCTGACTACTCGCCTTCAACACGTGCTGACGGCAGCAACAACGCCGACAGACCTGTAAGAAAGTTTATGAAGAAGACGGCTGAATAACAAAATCTTTATTATCATATTCTATTCCCCGTAAGCACCCAGCTGTGCTTACGGGGAGTTTTTTATCATAAGACAGCTGTGGCTAAAAGCTTAAACACAAACCGCCTTATGCATATAATTTAATTATAAATTCTCAGTTTTATCATAACCTTATGGATAGCATAAAAAAAGTCATAAGATTACGACTAAAAACTCGGCCACTTTTGAGGTAAAAGTGGCCGAGTTACGATGCATAAACGATAGATTAATGATTTAAAACATTTACGCATAATTTTGTTTACAGTCCGCATTAACAATATTATATTTTCAGGCATACGTTAAGCAAAACAATGTAATTTAGTTACGATTTTCAGTGTCTTTTTTCAATAACCGGTCTTTTAGCATCTTAAGCAAACCTAAATTCCGAAGCCCAATATGAAGTTGGCACCATTATAATTGTCTATGCCGGCTGTACGCGAACTGATATGGCGGAATCCCACACCGACGTTCATATGTATTTTTCCGCGCCCTAACTTCATCATCAGCGCAGCGTCGTATATAACATTTTTCCATTCAGAACTAAGTCCTGCTGCCACAGTGCCACGCACTTCGAGAGCCACGGCATCTGCTTCATATAATGTATAGCCTGCTCCACCTCCGTAAACTTGCGTCCTTGCGTAGCTTTTCTGTTCGTCATAATGCCCATACAGCGTTTCCGTATGCAGGAACAAAGACATACGAGGAAGGAGCTTATAACCTAAATTTACACTTGGCGAAAGCAGCGTGACGCCATTACACTTAGTTCCGCTAACAACTGCAAAATCAGTCAACAATCTGTCGTAAAACTTTTCCGCATTTGATGCGTTCTGCGCCCCGGCTGATGTCATTACAGCCAAAAGCATAAATAACATGATGATTTTTTTCATAATACTTTTTTTAATTTTGCTACTTCCAAAATTAGTGTTATCCAAAAATACATCCAAACTTTTTCGGCTTATCTTTTCGTGTGTGTTACATTTTTCATTTAGGCATAAAGCATTATGCATCAACACTTTAGCGCTCATATTACAGTATTTGTCAAACTAAAAATGTAACACGATGCAATGATAAAACGTTCATTTTTCTTGCTCGATTGGTATTATTTTCATACCTTTAATCAAAATTCTGAAGCAATGACAAAAATTATACTCTGCCTTATTTTATCCGTTTTAATATTAACAAATTGCAGTAACGACAACGACACACATGAAAAGCTGTCGGAAATAGAAAGACTGCTTGAAAAGGAGAAATATGAACTTGCCATGAATAACCTGTCGGACATAAATGCCAACAGGCTAAACGAAGAAAACAAAGCATATTATGACTTGCTGATGACGCAAGCAAATTTTTGTCTCGACAAGCAAACCGATTCAGACTCCTTGATTAATGAAAGCATAAGGTTCTATGAAGAAAACAACAACAAGATTTTACTGGCCAAGGCATATTATTATAAAGGCATAACATGCTATCAGAGGGGAAACAAAAGCGAAGGCATAAACTTAATAAAAAAAGCGGAACACTTGGCCAAAGGAACAAGCGACCTTAACTTCATTACGAAAATATACATCAACTTATCTTTTATAAATATCGACACCGGCAATTATCAAACCGGACTAAGCTATGCAAAAAAGGCTCTTCAAACAGCCCGAAAAGCTAACAACAAAATTCTTATCGCCTTATCAATGAATAAGATTAATTTAGCTTTTAATCGTATTGAAGAAGTTGACAGCAGCATAGTATATTCAAAAAAAATAATTCCTTATTTAAAATATTTGAATAACAATGAACATATTGCTGAAATATTGACAAATATAAGTATAAGTTTCATCAACAAAAACATGTATGACGAAGCTATCCGTTATGCGAAAAAGTCTTTGGAAATTAAGCCAAATGCGCACGCATATTATATCATTGGCTCAATTTATTTTGAAAGAGGAGAGAACCGGAAGGCATGGCAACTGCTGAACGACGCACTAAACACTAACGAACTTGAACTTAAGGCAGAAGTGCTGTTGTGGATGGCTGACCTTAAAAAAGAAGAGGGAAAATATAAAGAGGCGTCTGAACTTGAAGAAAGGGCTTTGGCCACAAAAGACAGCATAAAGACTAAGCAGCAGACAGAACACATGCTCAGTCTGCAAAACAATGCCGAAAGAAAGGCGGCTGATGCGCAAGCCCAAAACAGGCTCGTGATTGCCATATCAGCCGTAATGGTTTTGGCTGCGGCTGTAATGATAACCATGCTGACATATCACCGCCGAAGAATTAATGCAACAAAACGAGAAATTGAAGACATAAGCAGAACGACGGAACAATACAGACAGAAGATAAGCGAACTCGACAAGGAGAAAGACAAGAACGAAAAGGAAATAGAGAAACTGAACAAGAAAATTGAGAGTCTGAAAGAAAGGAGAATGACTATTCTCGGCCACGGACGCACGCTTTACGATGAACTGGAAAAAGGAGGTAAGACCATAACATGGAAGAAGGACGACTATGAGGCCGTGATTGAATATTACAGGACTATAGACCCTAAAACCATAGAAAGTATAGAGCGTAACTACAAAAAGCTGACTCCGTATAACATTTTCCTGCTGATAATGATTAACAACGGCAAAAGCAACGACGAAATTATGCAAACCACCGGCATATCATACAGCGCACTGAGAACAATGAAACACAGAATAAATAAAGTGAAGAACGAAGAGTGAAGAACAAATAAACAGTGCTCGACGTTAGTCAATTCAAATGCATAGTAATTGCCAATAAAATCTATACGGCAAAGCTATTGAATTCTTCGTTCTTCACTCTTAGTTCTTCACTTAAACCCTTCTATCTCACGCAGTTTTTTTACAGCTTCGCCAACGGTATTAATGCCCGTAACCATCATCATACGCTTGCCGGCTACTTCCTTCAGATTGCATGTCCGCGGATTATGACCGATATAGTTTAAGACGGTGTCGAACACGTTGCTGCGATAATATGCGCTCATGGGGTTGCTCACAAACTGCATGCGCATCTGTCCCTGACGCAGGATAATCTTTTCACAGCCAAGGCGCTTGCCTATACGCCTCAGCGGAACAACATGCATAAGTTCTTCGCCCTCGTGAGGCACAGGACCGAAACGGTCGACAAGACGAGAACGGTAAGCGTCGAGGTCGGCATCAGTCTGAATGTTATCAAGCTCACGATAAAGGAGCATACGCTCGCTGCTGCTGGGCACATACTGGTCGGGCAGATACATCTCGAGGTCGCTCTCAATGGCGCAGTCCTCAACAAAGTCGTCGCCCGTAAATGTCTTGCCCTCGGCCATCTCGTCCTCATACATATCGCTGAACTCATCGTTCTTCAGCTCGGTTACAGCCTGATTCAATATCTTCTGATAAGTCTCATATCCAAGGTCTTCCATAAATCCGCTCTGCTCGGCTCCAAGCAGATTGCCGGCTCCGCGGATGTCGAGGTCCTGCATCGACAGGTTAAATCCGCTGCCAAGTTCAGAGAACGTCTCGAGAGCCTCAAGCCGTCGACGGGCCTCCTGCGTAAGCACCGACTTAGGCGGAGCAAGCAGATAACAGAATGCCTTGCGGTTGCCACGTCCGACACGGCCTCGCATCTGATGAAGATCAGACAGTCCGAAGCGGTGAGCATCGTTGATAATTATGGTGTTGGCGTTGCTTATGTCAATGCCGTTCTCAACGATGGTGGTAGACAGCAGCACGTCGTATTCATAGTTCATGAAGTCCATTATGATCTTCTCGAGTTCCTCGGGCTTCATCTGTCCGTGACCGATGGCCACACGCGCGTCGGGCACATACTTACGTATCATGGCGGCAAGCTCAGGCAGGTTACTTATGCGGTCGTTAACGAAATACACCTGTCCGTTGCGGCTCATCTCAAAGTTTATGGCATCGGCTATCACTTCCTTGTCAAAGGTGTGCAGCTCGGTGCATATAGGATAGCGGTTGGGCGGCGGAGTCTGCATTATACTCATGTCGCGCGCACCCATCAGCGAGAACTGCAGCGTGCGCGGTATCGGCGTTGCCGACATGGTCAGCGTGTCTACGTTCACTTTCATCTTGCGCAGTTTCTCCTTTGTTGCCACACCAAACTTCTGCTCCTCGTCTATTATGAGCAGTCCTAGGTCTTTAAACTTCACGCTCTTGCCTATCAACTTGTGCGTGCCGACAATGATGTCAATCTTGCCGTCGGCAAGGTCAGCCAGCACCTCACGGGTCTTCTTTGCGCTGCGTGCGCGCGACAGATAATCAACACGCACTGGAAAATCCTTCAGTCGCTTTGAGAATGTCTGATAATGCTGATAAGCCAAAACAGTTGTAGGCACAAGTACTGCCACCTGCTTAGAATCGCAAGCTGCCTTAAATGCAGCACGCACAGCCACCTCGGTCTTGCCAAAGCCTACGTCACCGCAAACAAGCCTGTCCATAGGCCTGCGGCTCTCCATGTCGGCCTTAACATCGTTAGTGGCCTTCAGCTGGTCGGGCGTGTCCTCATATATAAAACTGGCTTCAAGCTCATGCTGCATAAACGAGTCGGCACTGAAGGCATAGCCCTGTTCGTGTCGGCGCGCCGCATATAGCTTTATAAGGTCGCGCGCAATGTCCTTTATCTTCTTCTTGGTGCGCTCCTTCAGCCTGTCCCATGCACCTGTGCCGAGTGTGCTCAGGCGTGGCGGAGTCTCGCTGTCACGGCGCTTGTATTTTGATATCTTATAGAGCGAGTGGATGCTCACGTCCACCTTGTCGTTGTTCTGATAAATGATGCGTATCACCTCCTGATAGCTGTTGCCTGCCGGCACACGCACCAGTCCGGCAAAGCGTCCGATGCCGAAATCTACATGCACGATATAGTCGCCCGGCTCCATCTCCTGCAACTCTTTCATGGTGAGCGCCATCTTACCGCTGCGTGCGGCGTCAGAGCGCAGACTGTATTTGTGGAAGCGGTCGAATATCTGATGGTCGGTAAAGAAGCATGCCGGCATACTGTTGTCGGCAAATCCTTCATGCAGAGTCTTGTCAACAGGCAAGAACTCTATCCGTCCGGCTTTGCCTTCGTCTGCCAGCGTGGTGAAGATGTCTTTAAGGCGTTCGTTCTGCTTGGCGCTGTCGGCAAGGATATAAAGTTTATATCCGCGCAGCATATAGTCTTCAAGAGCCTTTGTCAGCAGATCGAAGTTCTTATGGAACAGCGGCTGAGGCGTCATGTCAAACTTCAGCGTTGCCGCCGGTGTGCCCGTCGGCTTAGTGCCCATCTCCATACGTCTGAAACCAGAAGCATCGGTCATAAAGCGTGCTCCGCTTATCAGCATGGAGTCGGCCCTAAGCTCCTTCATCACGGCCTGCTGCTCCATCTCGGTCAGTCCCTCGAGACGTTCTTTCTTAGCCTGCTGCGAAAAGCCGTCATGATAGGTGCGGTCTATAACGTCGCGCACATACAGAATGTCTTTAGCCACAATGATGGTGTCTTCAGGCAGAAAGCGCATGAACGACACTTTCTCGTCGGTCAGCGTTGCCAGCTCGGGCACTATCTCTATGCGCTCGCGCTTGTCGCGCGACAACTGGCTCTGCACTTCAAAGGTGCGTATAGAGTCTATTTCATCGCCGAAAAAGTCGATACGGAAAGGATATTCGCTGCTATAGGAGAACACGTCGAGAATGCTTCCGCGCAGGGCAAACTGGCCCGGCTCGTAAACATAGTCAACCTCTGTGAAGCCAAAGTCGCGCAGCGTTCTTTCCAGTTGTATAACGTCGTGCGTGTCGCCTGTGCGCAGCAGCAATGTGCGTTCGTCAAGTTTTTTGCGCGACACAACAAGCTCGCTCAACGCCTCAGGACATGTAACCACATAAAGAGGATGGCCCTCAAGCGGCGCCGACAAGCGGCTGAGCACCTCGGTGCGCAATATCTCGCTGGCCGGATCGCGCTGTCCGTACTTCACCTGACGCCGATAAGATGATGGGAAGAACAACACGTCTGTGTTGCCCATTATCTGTGTAAGGTCGTGATAAAAATAGCCGGCCTCCTCGGCATCGTTAAGAACAAAAAGACACATAGGACTGACACGACGTGCGGCCGACGCAAACATCATTGGAGCGGCCGACGCAACAAGTCCCTGCAGGAAAACGGTCGGAACTGACTTGTCTTCCAGCAACTTGACCAGTGCCGCAACCTGCGGCGACTTGGCATATAAATCAGAAATTTCCTGTATATTCATCGCGAATCCGCTGACAAAGATACAACATTAAAACGAAACGTGAATACAAATCGAAAGAAGAATGCAAAAGAACAATTCATAATTGGCTGCACTGAACCACGTTTCACAATTTAATTAAAACGAGCCATGTTTCTTAGCTCTTCATCCTTAATAAAAAAGTTTCCGCCATGTCAGAGATTCATCACCTCATTTCATGGCGGAAAAAATTGTGAAACGTGGTTCGGCGTAGCCAATTATGAATCACCATCGTATCTTCCGGCCATCCTGCGTATTACTTCTGCAACTTTTTTACGGAAACTTTCGGGCGATACCACCTCTACATCCGAGCCGCGCGACAATATCTCCTGTATCAGGTCGCACGTAGGGCGCATATAATACTCAAACACCGAGTAACCTTCGGCAGTCTCAACTTCCTGCTGCGAATGATGCAAAGGTTGAGAGCGCATATACGACGCATGCATTCCATACACCTTCAGGCGGATTTTTACCGGATTGTCGTCACTTATAACTATGCCGAAGCTGTCTTCAAAAAACTTCTCCGGATTAAAGTCCTTGGGATAGACAAACTCCTTGTCGGTGATGTGCATATCTATTATATGGTCTAACGCAAATGTGCGTATAGAACCACATTCGACACACTGCCCCACTGCATACCAATGCTGCTTGAACAACTTTACGCAGTAAGGTCTAAAAGTATAATATCCTGTCTCTTCACACCAGTAACACCTATATTCGAGCCGTGCCTCATGGCCGTCGCGCATGGCTTCAAGAATCTTTTCGAGATGCACTTTGTCCGAAGGCATATATTCAAACAGTATGCGCTTGTTGAGGTTATGCCCGTCTACAAGCAGATTATTAACCGAAAAGGTGTTCAGCAGCCAGTTTCGCAACCCGTTGTTTTCCAGGTCGTCTACATTCTCGATGTAATAATAGTAGCCTCCTTTTCTGTTGCATTCAATGTTTATGTCGAAAATCTGTTCTATGGCCGCACGCCAGTTGTGGAATGTCCTTAAAGGTATGTCCTGCCCGTCGCTCAGGCTCGACCTGAGCCACCGCTCATTGATTTCCTCAAACGTTATTTTTCGCGAGCGGTAAATTACATCAACAAGCCATATATACTTGTCGAATAGGTCTTTTGTCATAATTAATTGTCTATTTATTTTTTGGTTCTAATATCAATACACAACCGACATCAGCCGTAACAATAACGGCTGACACCGGCAACACAGCATCAACAACAGCCAGCTATTTATTATTTATACGCCAAGCTATAAGCCGCAACGTACAAAAAATGTAAACCGCAACATGCCCATGCCCACAACCATGCAGACAATACTGCAGCCTGTGTACGCCAAACATGCTTATTCATAAGAAACAAAAACCCACAGCCCACCCATTTCTTTCGATTGCAAACAATATCTTACCCAAAAACAAAACCTATCGCTTCTTCTAAGCATAAGCTTATCATTATGCAAATAACAAAGCTCCGCAACATACGGATATAATCACAGAAACTGCCTCAACGGCATCATTATCCTGCCAATATTGTCTGAAATCAAGAAATTACACCATGACATCACCTAACCAAAAGTCCAATTAAGTCTTATATTTCCTAAAAAATATTTTCTTAATGCTGACTCATTTTTTATATATGTGTTTGAAAGTATCATACGAAGTTATTTAATTTTTGTGCAAAAATAAATGCCACTTATGCCAAACCGCAGCATAAGCAGCAAAAATTTTTCGATGAATTATATGTTTTTAATCCATGTCAAGTGAGAAATTCAGGCTGTACCCATACTGTATACACTATACAGCCTGTCTGTATAGGCATGAAAGCCGCCTCATACGGCCTACAGCCTCATTCCTCATAATAATATTTGCCGTTGCGCAGACAGTCGCAGAAGATTATCTTGTTGTCATTATATCCGCAACGCTCCGTAATGTCGTCAACGCGGTTGTGGCCAACAATCTGCGTATATCCATGCAGCGGGTCGGTCAGTTCGCTTATGTCTGCCCAAAATATTCCTCCGATTTTGCCTATGCGTCCTCCCCTGGCATGCCCAAGGCGCAACATGGCGTTAAACTGGACTGACTCGGGATTATTCAACTGATGCGCTATAGGCTGAGTAAGGTCGCCCTTAAAGTCGTCTACAAACCAGCTGTGCTGTATGCCGGCATGCGTAAATATACGGTTGCCCTGCTGATAGGCATACTGAAACAGCTCTATGTTGGCGTTGAACATAGCCTCGGCAAACCTCTCTATCTGAAAGTCGTAGCGCGAACCGGGCAGGGCCCTGTCGCAGAAATAATGCAGGTCATGGTTGCCAAGAAGCAGCACCACGTCGTCCATGCGCCGCTTCTTAAGTTCTATGATGTCACGCAGGTTGTCCAGCTGTTGCCTGCGCGTAATGTATTCATACGGATCGAGATAGTCACCCAGAAACACGATTGTGCAGTCTTCGTGCTCATCAACTATGCTTCTCCATTTTTCAAGACCGTGAACATCTCCTATGGCTACAATAGGTTTCATTTTTCTTCTTTGTTTAGCAATTACACACTCGACTTGTTTTCTTACTCCGTCTTTTATTCATTCTCAGTATATGTGCCACAACATTGCAGTATCACAATATCTCTCTTGCAATCCATGCACAGGCCTCGGCATCAGCAAGAGCATTGTGGTGCATCGTTAGGTCGTAGCCGCAAAGGGCAGCAACAGTATGCAGCTGATGATTCTCTGCACCGGGAAAAGCCCTGCGGGCAGCGGCAAGGGTATCGTAAAAGCAGTAGTCGGGATAATCCATCTGATAAACCTTGAACGCGGCTTTAAGGCAGCCCTCGTCAAAGCCTTTGTTATGAGCCACCAGCGGCAGCCCCTCAATGAGCGGCTCCACCTGCTTCCACACCTCGCTGAACACCGGTGCCTCCTCGGTATCTTCGCGCGTCAGGCCATGCACTCTGCTGCACCAATAGGTGTAATAGTTTGGCTCGGGCTGTATAAGCGAGTAGAACGTGTCGGCAATCTCACCGTCACGCACAACCACCACGCCCACGCTGCACACCGAACTGCGCTCGCCGTTGGCCGTCTCAAAATCTATAGCCGCAAAATCTTTCATCTACACAATACTTGTTTCTGCCGCAAATTTAGCAAATTCTACACTTAAAACGTAAGCTATTTAGTTTTTTAACTCATACAGTTGTAAAGATTTATTTTCTTGTTTCCGGTTTAGCTGTTAATTCTATGCGTTATATCATCGCCCTGTCGTCATCATCCGCCGCCCCATATTCAGGGCCGGCCTCTGCCGCCATCATGCCGCAGTCGTCTTCCGGCAGAGAGTATCTCACGGTGCGGTCGCCCAGATATATATGGTTCAATGTGTATTCGAGCGACGTCAGCGTCTGTTCACGCCTGTCTGTCTTCAGCTCACACTCCCACACCGTCATGCAGTGCCATCCCATGGCGGCCAGCTCCTGCTGCACCCTTTTGTCGCGCTGCCTGTTGCGGTTTATCTTGGCTGCCCAGAAGTCAACGTTGCTCTTTGGCATCTTGAAATACTTGCACCCTTCATGTCCATGCCAGAAGCAGCCGTTCACAAAAATGCACGTGCGATACTTGCGCAGCACTATATCTGGATGTCCCGGCAGGCGCGGATGATTCAGCCTGTATCTGAATCCGCGCGAAAACAGATACTTCCTGACTATCATCTCCGGCTTTGTGTTTGCCGAATGTATGGCGGCCATGTTTTTGTGCCGCTGCTCCTTAGTACATCTGTCCATCCCCCGCCCCTTTTCGTCAACTGCATGCTGCCGTTTTTGTCCGGCATAATGCCGTAAGCCTTTCAGCACGCCGTTATGACATGTACGGGTTTTCTGCCCTTACTTGTCTAACTGCAAAGATAATATTTTTTTATTCTTCATCAAAGACATCCGTACTTATTTTCTGACGGCAATAAAACAAAACTGCCACAAATGTTCTCATCCATATAAGCCTGCATAAAAAGCCTCATAGAATTTAAAGGCAAAAAACTGAAAGGAAAGTGCATATTCTTCATTAAGAAACAATCAGAGAAAGAATCTCCATAAAGAAAACTGTAAGCAAAACAATGCGTATATGTTTCAAATCATTAACCTATCGTTTACGGTCTAAAAACAGGCCACTTTTGATGCAGAAACGGCACAGTTTTTACCGGCAAACAGGCCGGTATTTATGGCTGTCAACTACAGTCAATATTCCAGCCTGTACATTTATGCCGCTGACACATTTTTCTTATGCCGAGTTTAGGTTTACATTAAAGCCAAATCGTTATAAGAATCCGGTCTGTATTTTTGTTTTATATCGAGCGGTTCTTCGTCATTTTTTTTGCAGACACTTTTATAATTGGCTAACGCCGAACAGCGTTTCATAATTAGCTGAGCTGAAAACGAAGTTCGACGTTAGTCAACGTCAATGTTTTACTACAAGAAACAGGAAGTAATCGGATTAAATAAATCCTGATATTCATTTCCGGCCGATTTTTCGCTGTGCTCAACAACTCGTGCAAATCAGCCGGCACATTAGCCTTCTTGGTTCTTTTCGCACGCACTACGTTAGCATTTGGATTTTTCATTCTTCACTCTTAACTCTTCACTTCCGTCAGGCGTTTTTCACTTTTAATTTTTAATTAGCTAGCGCTGAACTTCGTTTGCCCTTAGCGCCTTGCGCCAATAGAAACAACATAACGGGCTGAAAACATTAATGCACAAAATTGATAAAACTATGTACGGCATAATTACCGATTTCAGTTTAACACCTTGAATTGCTCATTTTCCTTTTTCGCCACATCCGAAAAGAAGGTTATGACATGCGGATAGAAGCACTCAAAGTTGCCATATTTATGCTGTTTCTTCTCATATTTTCTCAGCAGACTCACCAGTTCAGGCATCCATCTGAAGTTGCGCTGAATCTGCTCCGACAACTTCTGTTTCACTTCTTCCGGTTTATAATCATTGTCCAACATATAACAGATTACGGCTGCACGCACCAGCGATTCGTTTATCATTGTCTTCCAGTTGCCGTATGCCTGCTTCGCCATTGCCCATTTAGACAGCTCAAATATGTCAGTTGCCGCCTGTTCCATATCTTTCACATGACCGGGATATCGTTTCTCGTCAAGCAGATAATTTACAAAGGAGTGATTAAACTCATGCACAAGCGTAGGCAGATAGTCCTTGCTGTACATCGGCTTGTCTTCCTTATCAACATAATAGCCCACAACGGCAAACACTTCTTTCTTGTTGCCTCTTACGTGTCTGTTAACTCCATAGTTTCCACCGCCGTTACAAAAGCCAATAATCACAGAAAATATTTCCTGCGGCTCTTTACCATAAAAGGCAGAATACCAACTTGTATCAAGATACTTTATCACATTCTCACGATAAGCCTCAAGTCCTTTTTCATACAGGGCTTTATGTGCATTGAAAAAGTCGTTGAACCTTGAGTCTTTATAAAAGTTGCCGAGATGTGTCAAAAACTCCGTCTTGTCCACCTTACCCCATCTCTTTTCCAGCGTCGGCACTTCTTCGTCTATCAGCGAGAACGTGCCGCTCAGGTTATTAAGATGTATCGCCATAGACATCACGGCATCAAAAGATATGCCGTACTTGTTTCTGAGTTCTTTCATATACTGCACAGCCGGATGCTTCGTCTGACTCTTAAAATGTTCATCCATGTCTTTTATATATTGCCCTGCCATATCCATCTTATATTCAGGATATCCGGCCATGCGCGCCAATATGCTCATCAGTTCAACATTCTCATTCACCTCTGGTTCTATTTTCTGCGCTTTTGCGACAAGCGCATAAGCACAGAAAAGCAAAATACATAATATTGTTGTTCTCATAATTTTAGATAATTATTTATGCCGTTATCGTACCATTCATCATACATACCCCCTTTCGGGTGTTTTCGATAAATTTGTCAAGCTATTTTTTGAACAGCTACAGATGACATTTCCATGTACAGTTATTTGTATTTACAGGCAAAAATAATTTAATATAACCATAACGGCAAGAAAATAGACTTTTATTGTAATTAATTTATTATTTTGTCAATAACATTCTCTGTAACTACAGATAAAGTATTCACACTTAAAAGATACCGGAAATAAAGAACGAATTAAGAAGCACGCCAACTTTAACAAGGTGATAAAAAATAAAATCAAACATAAAAACTATACCTTATGTGAACTAAAGTTATTCATTTTTTCAGAAACAAATCATAGTATTTAACACAAGAACTAGAATCATGATTAAATACTTTCATTTTGTCTTACAATTCATAATGCATCATTTTTTAATACGATCTTATTTAATTTCTAATTTGGCTACAAAATCATATATTTTATGTACATTTGCAGTCATCATAAAAAACATATTTTTATATGAATCTTATACGTCTCAGACAAATAAATTAAAATAACATGAAAAGATTTTACGTTAAATATATTTTTCTGATTGTATTACTTATATTACCTCTTTATGCTAAAGGACAAAAGTATAATTTTATGCCTATTGATAAAGAATTTGACTCCATTGCAAGTAAATTATGTCGCATGGATTTTGAAAACAATCGTGTTAAAATAGAAATAAAAGACCTTGACAAACTATATAAAATTGCTGAGGAAAAAGGGAACAAACAATTAAAAGCCCGAGCTTTATTTTGGAAAGCCAGGACTATACAGATGAATGCATCGGCCCAACAATGCATACCTTTATTAGAGCAAGCAAAAAAGCTTTGTTCAATCAACTATGACTACGACATGGCATGCATTAATTACCAATTGGCAGGAAACTATGAACGCTACGGAAGATATCTAGAAGCATATAACCTGCTAAAATCAACCATACCTGTTTTTCAAAAATACGAAGATCATTACTTTCTCGGTAATGTATATTTACTTTTTGTACAATTATATTTAGATATTAACGATCCTGAAAACGCCAAAAGCCCACTTATGCTTGCAGGCAAAGAATATGAAAAAGTAAAATTTCCTCTTAACAGAATATATTTTTTTCAAGCTTACTTTGCTGAAGGAGAAAAAAAGTTACAACTATATAAAAAATCTGTTGAAAGTGGCAAAAAAGACTGGGGTATGACATTTCAAGCATTAACGAATATAAGCATGCTTTTCCTCGAAAAGAACCAAATTGACAGCGCAGCTATATATGATAACCATGCATTAAACATTTTGGAAAAGAATGCTTACGGAAATCTTATTTTTACCACGCTATATAATATTAACCACATAAAGGTTCTATATGCGCAAAAGAAATACTCAGAGGCCTTGACATTGCTTCATGAGCAAGAAAAAATTACAGAAATGTTAAAGGGAGAACAATTTCTAACCGAAATATATGAAATGCTATGGAAGGTATCAGACAAACTTGGTAAAAAAGATGAAGCATACAAGTACCTTGAGAAATACATGAACGAATATAAAGCAAGAGAAACAGAGATACGAAATCAGGACCTGCCCAAGGCTAAGGCAAGAGAGGCAATCGCGCGAAGCAACGACAGAATAAACCTACTAGAAAAAGATGCCGAGCTAAACCGTACATTAATGTACGTTATGATTCTATCTATAATTATTTTAATACTTGTCGCCGTATCTGTATTTGTATATTTATACCAACGCTATAAAATAAGGAAGATAGAAAACCGAGAATTACGAAACAGCTTACAGCAAGAATCACTTATTTACAGTATAAACCGACAAAATTTTGAAAGAGACATAAAACAAAAAGACTGCGAAATAAGTTCATCAACATTACTTTTAGCAAACAAGAACGAAGTGTTACAACAGATAAGTGACATAACAAAACGATATTCAGAGCAAAACCTGATACCAACGGAGTATGTCAAGCAAATTAATAGTGTCATTGGCGACAGTCTTAAAAATGATGACGAATGGTCTCGTTTTAAACTTCATTTTGACTCTGTTCATCCTGGATTCTTTGTAAAGTTGAAAGAGATAAGTGCAGAACTTACAGAAAACGATTTAAGATTATGTGCGTATGTCAGAATTGGCATAAGAGCAAAACAGATAGCCGGTATGTTGTCTGTAAGTCCAGACAGTGTTAACAGCAATCGCTACAGATTAAGAAAAAAACTCGGCTTACAGCACGGAGAAAGTCTTGATGATTTCATACGCAAGATATAACATCTTACTTACAATCCGGCACTATAATAAAAAAGGCACTATAAAATATTTTGCATAAATGGACAAATATTCTATAGTGCCTTACAACAAATACGTCTCAGTTATTCAAATATAACAATGGCATTATTATTTTAAGATTTTCTTACCCTTGTGAATATATATACCTTTACCTGGATAATTCACACGCATGCCATTAACATTATAATACGCATCATCTTCATTTGCGACGTTATCATCCCTTACTGTATAAATACCGGTTGTAAGTCCATCAATGGCTACCTTATCGGCGTTATCAATTATTCCATTCTTATTTATCAACAACACTATAAGCTCTGTGTTTTTCTTTTCAAGCACATTCTTTGGTATCTCAAAAGAGCATGAATATGAAAAATGGTCTCCTTCTTTTATTGTTTCCGGTATAACTCCAGATACACCATTATAATCAGGATATATTGTTCTTGCCACATCATTATACCACATCTGATCTGCAGGAATCGTTGACGGAAGGTTTTCAAATCCGCCCATCTCTCCCATTGCGTTATCTGCATAATAATTATTCTGCTCATATCCTGTCGGTTTTCCTTCCGGAACACCAATGTCTTCATTGGTACGATGTACGTTGTTTTCAACGAGAACGTATGCCAGACGATAATCAGCCTTATCTATGTCTGCAGCAAAATAAATGTCCGTATTTGCAATAATCTCATTTGTAGCCTCATCATACGAAGCATTAAGCTGTATACCGCAGTTATTTGTCGAATTATCCATAATCTGCTTATAATATGTTTCCATATCTCCCGGATCAATCGAATACATTGTATTTCGGTTATACACACAACGAGGATACCCAGAAAGATTACATCTTGAGAAAAGCAAGTCATGATAGTCTTCAACACCAAATGACATCGCATCTGTCCATGCTGCACTACTGCAGTGAATAGCGATGCCGATGAATGAGTCCGGATATTTTTCGTTCATCTCTTTCATTGCCACAATACCTCTTACACAATAACCACACCATGTTCCGGTAACCTCTTCTGACACAAGTTTTCTAGGATATGCAGACACACGCCCTTTTACGCCAGTGCTGTCTGTGCCGCTCTTTATCCATACTTCATATTCAGAAGTCTGATTACGCGAGATATTAAATTTCTTGTCTAGGACGAAATCTGTCTTTTTGCCGGGCTCCAGTGTTCCGTCAAACTCCTGTTCATAAGTTTCACCGTTAATTCTATATCCTACTTTATAGGACGTTATGCTTTTTTCCCCTGTGGCAAAAACTTGTCCTGATACAGCCACATCACCATATTGCTGTATCACACGTCCAAGATTTGTCGTCAATCCGACATTAGACTCCACACCAACAAAGATATCATCGACATAAAGACAATTTTTATCCTGACTGTCGTTAACAAAAGCTATATATACAGTTTTTCCTGCATATGCCGAGAGATCTACAACATGTTCAGTCCAGCTGTAGCTTTCTTTTGAAACTTCAAACAAAGGCGCTGACTTGTCAAAGTCTTCAACTGCAGTTCCTTTTTCTGATATATATATTTTATATCCGTCACGATAATCCTTGTCACTAGCTCTCGAGCGCCATGAAAGCACTGTCTTTTCAGATTCTATTGCTATGGCTCCTGTCACCATCCAGTCGTCCGATTTACCTGCATTTTTATACCAAGACGTACTGCATGCCACCATATTGCCGTCATTGCCCTCCTCGTATACAACCCATGGAACACCAACAGCAAATCCGAGGTTTTGCATATCCGTTGATGGTGTACGTCCGTCAACATCATGCAAAGTAAAAGCTGACGGCATGCCTTCATCAAACCCTGTACTAAAATAAGTAATCTGTGCCTTCGCACTGCCTGCAAGCAGTAAGGCCGTACATGCAATAATAACATTCTTCTTCATGTTCATAATATTTAGGGTTAATATGTTGCTACTTTTCTAACAGAATTTCCTTTCTTAATGATATAAACACCGGGAACATTCATATTTTCAACCTTTCTTCCATCGATGGTGAAAATACTTACAGGTGTATTGTCTAAACCATATTTATCATTATCGGGCATCGTTATAGCCGATGACTCGTCTGTATAAACAACCACTTCTTCAGAGAATGCCGATTCAGCATCACGGCTTACAGCTTTTACTGCAAATGCATAATATGATTTTTGCTCCAAATTCTTGAACGTATAATAAAGTTCTTTCACGCCATCAACTGTAACAGTGTCTGTATGCAGGAAGTCTGTATCTTCAACTTCACCCTCAATTACTTCAGGCTCGCCGCTTACCTCAACCACTTTGGCGTCAGCAAACAATCCCTCGTCTTCACCTCTTACAATTGTTATAGAATCTATTGTGGCACGTCCTAAATTAGTGGCAAAAGTAACAGGTGTTTTTGAAATACCGTTGTTGAAACGGAACAAGTATGTACGGCATACGCTGTTTATTCTTGTCTTGCCGCTCATTCCATTTGCGCTGACGTTGAAAACAGGCGTTTCACCAGAAGCAGCCTTTACCGTTACTGCCACCGCGAAATTACCGTCATATCGTTTAAGATTCAACACAGGTGTGGTGAGCATACCACCTTCTGAAACATTTCCAATCTGACACCAGCCGCCTGCCTGATAAACCTTACTTCCTGTCCAGCCAGTTTCAGTTACATAATCATCAATACTTTCACTTATATCTGTAGAATTTGCTGATTCAGAAGTTCCTGATGCCATCATAGAAAAACCTTCCTGCAAAGCAACCTTCTGTTCTGATTTATATCCTAACTTATAAAGGTTAACCACATAACTGCTTGCATGTTCAACCATATCCCAAGACGCTGTAAAACCATCATTGCCATTTACATCCGCCTTGATATTTTTTGGCGTTTTAAGATGGTTTGACATAAAATTGAATACAATAGTCCCATTATCATCACTTATGTCTGTAATCCATTTATCTAAAGTTTCCCCCGTATATGGCTGTGCTGCCGGAGTTGAAATGTCCGTAAAACTGTTATTAGACGAAATAGGATACAAATCCTTTTCCTCTGTATTACCACCGGCAACAGCATTATACGCAAGATGATTATCTGCAGGAACTAAATGGAATCTCGGGTGTGATGTGTCGTCGTTAACGCTATTGTTATTCCATACATTTTCATTATAGTCAACATGTGTTATCATGAGTCCTCCTGACGGGATATATCTGTCCCAGCCTTGCTGCTGACGGTTCTCCATGAGATAGAATTCATTTTCATTGCTTGTTGTAAGTATATATGCAGAGTTTGTCTCTGCCAGATGCCCCATCGTAACATTGTCTGTAGGTTCAGTCAGCTCTACTGGAGTCAGCCAGCCCAAAGTCATACGTTCAAATGCATTATATGACGGAGGCGTCTTGCCGTCATTATTATAAGGGCCATACTCCATTATATCATATGAACCAAGTTTATAATCCGTGGCATCTAATGTGTTATAATGATCCGCAAGTCCCAGCACATGGCTGAATTCATGACAAACTGTGCCTATACCTGATGATTGCACACCACTGTTGCCGAAAAGTTCAGACGAGCAGGCATACGTATCAACCGTCTTGCCATCGAGATTCAAATTTATGTTATATGCAGACAAAAGATATTTATGTGGCCAGATTGTATTAGAGCCGCCGCCGGCATGCTGCCCATAACCTGCATAAATAACATATACCATGTCCACCTTTCCGTCACCATCACCATCATATTGCGAAAAGTCTATATCATATTCCGAGTCTGCCAACTGACATGCCTCTTTTATCATAAGGCCTGCATTTTGATCAGTTGTCATAAAACTGTCACTACCATAATATGCCGTATTGTGCGATAGTTTTATAGGACCTACGATATCAAAATGTGGTACGAATACCCCACTTGACTGTGCAATGTAATAGTCTCTCGCAGAGCCTGTAGCTCCATTATCGCTAAATCCGCTTTCATTGAGCATACGGTCATGAAAGTCCTTGTCAAGAGAAAAATCCTTATCTGCAAATTCTACCAAAAGTACAAGACAACGTCCCTCTCCTATAGTAGGATAATTTCCCACTTTAAAACGAGAGTTGCTGCTATTCTGCTTCATGGCCTTATTCATTCTGTCAGGCCTTGATATATTATTTATCAATTCTGTTGTTTTTTTCAGCTTGCCTACATATCTTATTTCTGTAAGAGAGCGCATATCTGGATTATGCGCCAAAGGCGAATCCTGAATTGTCAGCATATTTTTATCTGTCAAGCTTGCATACCTGTATCCTCCGTCCTCGTCCTGCTTGAGCAGATATCCGTCAGTGCTTATGCATTGATGCCAATGCTCATCACCATTTATATAAAAAGTGATGGTTGTTCCGTCTGGCTGCAAAGCATTTATCGCACCACGATATGCCGGCACTGCTTCCATTGTCATGACATATATGAAAGCAAAGAATAAAAATTGCAATAATCTTTTCATAGTTCTATTTTTTTAACGTTTAACTGTTTGCAAAGTTACTAATTTAAGATGACTTCATGATAGCAAAATATCACAATTTTTCAGCTACAACGCTCAAAAGTATATAGATAAAAACTGACAGCGGCCATTTTTCATACATTTTGTTACAACAAACAATGTTTTTTATTTATCTTTGTATTGAAAAAATCAGTTAACTGATATAGTATTAATTTAAATTTTAAACACATGAAAAGCAAATTACATTATTATCTTGTGACATCGCTTTGCGTGTTATCTGGAGTCTTATGTCAAGCTTTTGCTTCAGATGTCAAGACGGTTTATGCACTATCAGACAACGAAGAGTTTGGCAAAGGTATCTATACATTTGAATTGAGTGATACCCTCAAAAACGTAAGTCTGTTTCAAACAATGACCTACAATATGGTCTGTGGCGGACAGATTGTTGACAACACCTATTATTATTTTGAATACGAACAAGTTTATAATGGTATCAAAGTCCACGGTCTTTGGGCTTTTGACATGGAAAGTAAAACGCAGAGACAGATTGCTGATTACGGTGGCGTAAATAACGGACAAGCAGTAAGCAACTTTTCGTATGACTATCAGAGCGGAACAATGTATGGCCTTAATGGCTTTAATGGTGGCGACGGTCTTGTTAAGCTTGACCTCGAAACCGGTACTATAACAAATGTAGGAACCTTAACTTATGACGTCATCAATTCTGCTGCACAAGCATCAGACATAGAAGAACACATGCACGTGATGACATCTACCTATGACGGAGAAATGTATGGCATAAGCTACTGGGGCTCTTTATACAAAATTAATCAGCACACATGCGAATGCCAATATATAGGAACACTTGACTATAACCCAGGTGATGCCTTCATGTATAGTGGTGACTGCCTGTTCTATGACAACGACAGCGGACAACTTTATCTAAGATTCACCACTTATAATTGGTCTACATCATCATGGATTTACGATGCAGTCATGATTGACACGAAAACAGCACATGTAACTCCATTTGCGAAGTTTAAAGACAACAAGGAATCTTCTCTAATGGGTATATCCGTACCATTTACAGTTGCTGAAGCCAGCGCTCCGGCAAAGGTTCAAAATCTGAGCATCACAAGAGGCCAAAATGGTGCGCTCACAGCAACACTTGAGTGGGACAACCCGTCAAAGACATATGGCAGAGGAGGCACACTCGAGGAACTTAGCTATGTGCTTGTGCTGAGAGACGGCGTGAAAGTAGACTCTATAGTCAACCCGACAATAGGCGGCCATCAGACATGGACCGACAACAACATCACAGAACGCGGATACTACACATACAGAATTGTCCCCGGAAACAGCATTGGCCGTGGAGACAGAGCCAGCGTTGGCTCATATGTAGGAAAAGGAGATCCTCTGGGAGTTACCGACATCAAGCTTATTGCTGACGGCAACAATGGACAGCTGTCATGGACAGCGCCTACAGAGGGCAAGCTGAGCTCATATATCGACGTAAATACTCTGAATTATGATGTTATCAGATTTAAGAACAGCAGTCTTGAAGGCGAAAAGGTTGCTACAGCAATAAAAGAGACATCATTCACAGACGAGACTCTGACAGAAATGGGCAGATACACCTATGCCATAGTTCCGCATACAGACAACGCCACCGGCGACAGCGTAAGGTCAGAGACTGTTATCCTCGGACCAGCATACACAAGCCCTGTTACCTTTGAATTTAACAATGTCGACGAGTTCAAGCTATGGACAACTATAGACGCTAACGGCAATTATGACACATGGAAATGGTCTGACGGCATGTACGGTTCTATAAAAGGAGCTATCTGCTCATATAATTATGACGAAATTGCAGCTGCCGACTGGCTGATATCACCGCGCGTAAAGCTTGAAGCAGGCAAGAGATATAAGGTTACATTCGATGCATTGCCCGGAAGCAATAAAGTAACGGAGACACTGGCCGTATCATTCGGACAAGGAACAGACATAGCTTCACAGGACAGCATCAACCAGTTTGAAATCGTATCAGATCAGGTTGTAAGCCTGCGCGCAAATCTTCCTGAGATTAAAGCTACAGGAGAATACAACATCGGTTTCTTATACCGCACATATTACGCAAACTATAAGCTGAGTGTCGGCAATATACAGGTAAGTGAGGACCACGAAGGATATGTTGAAGGTATAATAACCTGTAACGGCAAACCCGTAGCCGGAGCAACAGTCATCACTAATGGCGGAGAATTTAAATCTGTTACAGACAATGAAGGCAAATACCGTCTGGAATATCTCCCCGAAGGAAACTACAATATAGACGTACAGGCCTTAGGATATGAAAATGCATCAGCATCAGCATCAGTAACCGAACACAATGTTACTCAATGCGACATCGAAATGACCGCACGGCCTACATACAAGATCAGCGGTACTGTTGTAGATGTTGCTGGCGAACCGGTAGCAGGTGCAAAGGTGGTTCTGAGCGGATACGACAACAAAGAGACAGAAACAGCCGTTGACGGAACATTCAGCTTTGCTGACGTATTCAAAGACGGTAACTACGCTGTAAGTATAACAAAGAATAAGCTTCTCGAGGGAACTAAGAACTTTGGAGTTGAAAGCGACACAGACCTTGGTACAATAACACTTCTTGACAACCAGAAGCCAGCCGGCAAGGTTACTGTCATTGAAGACGGAACCTCTGCTAATGTAACATGGAACGCTCCTGCCAACGACGCAGTATTGCAGCGCATTGACGACGGAACCCTGACCACATCAGTTGGAATTGGAACTGCAACAGAAAATTCGATGTTCGGTGTTGTAAAACGCGAACCTTCAAGCATACACGGAGTAGAATTCTTTGTCAACTCAGCTTCTAGTATGTACAGCGTACGTCTGAACATCTTCGATCTTGACGAAAACGGAGAGCCAACCGACAAGTTGCTCTACCAGAACACCTATGTACAGGCTACAGACGGACAGTGGAACTCATACACACTGCCAGCTCCAGTAGACGCCCCCAACGGCTATTATCTGGCTATATCTAACTCTAATTACGTTGGCATGACTGTCGGCATTGACGGTGCCGGAGACAAAGAGAAGTATCCTTTCGTGGAAGGCGTAAACTGCTTCACTGCTGATTATACTACGGGAGAGTATCTTTATCTTGAAGGACAGGCTGACGAAAGATTCCACAACAACTTCCTCATTCGTCCTATAGCCGCTCCGTTCACAGTGCCTGAAGACTCTACAGAATTCAAGTCTGCTGCAAACAATACTAAACGTTTCGTATACAGAAACAGCGCTGACAACAACGCTACTTACGTTGAGCTTGAGTCAAGAGACTGTGATGTTCAGCCTAATCTTGATGAATCTCCAATGATGAAGACTCCGCAGAGCCGCATACGCTATAATGTCTACAGAATGAAGTCATCAGACATTGCCAACGAGGCAAACTGGAAGTTGCTTTCTGAAAATCAGCAGGCACGCAGTTATGAAGACAAAGACTGGCAAAGCATGGAACAAGGCGTTTACGCTTATGCGGTAAAAGCGGTATACACAGGTGGCGATCTTGCAACAGCGTCTGTTTCAGACACTATCGGAAATAAAATGAACACTGATATTACATTCCGTATAACTACAGATACTCCTGAAAATGAGGCTTACGGCGCACATGTCGTTATTTCAGACGGAATTCACCAGTACACAGGCACAGCCGATGATGCAGGAGTCGTTGTGATAGAGAATGTATGGAAGAGCGTCTATGACATGAGCATCGTCCTCGACGGCTTCAACACGCATACTGATAAGATAAATGTAAGCACTGACGACTCTTACGAATTTGCATATAACATCACTGAAAATAGAGTTAAGCCTTACAACCTGATAATTGAGGAGGGTGCCAACGGCAATGAGCGCGTATTTATGTGGAATTATCCTAACGTGTTCTTTGATGACTTTGAAAGCCATGAAGACTTCGCAATAAACTCTCCGGGCGCTATCGGATGGCAGTATATCGACGGCGATGGTTGCGAGACTGGCGGACTCATGGGATATGAATGGCCGGGTATATTTGAGCCTATGGCATACATGGTTTTCAACCAGAGCGCTACTACGCCTTCATCTACAGATATATCTTATCTTGCACCATACAACGGAAGCAAATGCCAGACAGCATGGGCTTCTTATGGAGACTCTAATGACGACTGGATGATCACTCCTAAGCTCTACTTCAAGGAAGACTTCAAGTTCACATTCTATGCTGCAAGCGCAGACTATTCTTATCTTGAAAACTTTGAGGTTCTGTATTCAACAACCGACATGCAGCCGGAAAGCTTTGTAAAGGTACAGGATGCAACTGAGGCACAGAGCTATTGGATGCAATATTCATATGACATACCAAAAGAAGCCAAATATGTGGCAATACGCTGCATATCAGACCAAAAGCGCATATTCCGCATTGACGATGTACGCTACGGACTCGCAGATGCATTGGCTGCACCGGCTTACCTAAGCAGAAATACAGGTTATAAATCTCCGTCTCTGCGTTCTCCTTCTTTAGACGGTTTATATGAGGTTTACCTTGACGGCAATAAGGTTGCTCAACAAGATGCTACTACATACACGTTCACAAACCTTAGTGCAGGCAATCACACTGCAGGCGTGATAGCATCTTACACTTCAGGAAAGACAGAAATGAGCACTATCGACTTCTCTGTTGACGCTAGTGGCATTGTTTCTGTTGAGAATGGCGGCTTTAACATCTCTGCTGACGGACGCTCTATTACTGTTAACGGAGAATACGACTACATCGAAGTATTCTCAACAGGCGGAATGGCAGTCGCTGCCACCGATGTTGCTCCAGGCAGTTACAGCCTCGGCAATGTTCCGGCAGGTGTTTACATCGTTAAAGTTTACATCGACGGTAACGTAAATACAATGAAGTTTGTCGTTAAATAACAATTTCACAAATAGTTTTCATAGGGGTTGTGCGCAAAATAGGCACAGCCCCTATTTTTCATACAAATCGCTTATTATAATCCGGTCTGTATTTTGGACTTTACATTAAGCTGATTTTCGTAAGATTTTTCTTGATATAGCGGGCTATGTCAAGAAAAAGCAAACAATAAGACGGGGCTGAAAACATTAATGCACAAAATTAATAAAACTATGTGCGGTCTAATGACCAAATTACATTACATATCTGTTACTGCTGTACAAAAGTTTCGTTTTCTGTTTTATTTCTTAAATTTATTACGCTATCTTTGCAGCATCATGAGATGCCGGTGCCGTCAGCATCACTGAAACAATGGCTCTTGTGCAACAGAGCCGCGAACGAAATAAGTCAGACAAAAGAATATACACTGAAACATGGGAAACATAAAAAAGACATTTCTCCACAAGACATTACGCATAGCAGCATTATTTATTGGCGGAATAGCCATAGGCTTCGGAGTTGGTTTCGTCATAGGCAAAATCATCAAGCCTGCGCTTCATGCCGACATATCAGCCGCCGACGTGTTTCTCACGATACTCCTGGCAGCGATATTCTTCATCTTATCTTTCATCATACACATCGTCATCCACGAAGCAGGCCACATGCTTGCTGCCATGGCGCGCGGCTGGAAGTTTCTGTCGTTTATGATTATGGGCGTTGTCCTGAGCCGTCGCGACGGCCGTTTCCGCCTGTCGCGCTTCAGCATGGCCGGAGCCGCAGGCCAGTGTCTTATGCTGCCGCCCGAAAACGGCGACACACCCTTCGGCATAGCCCTATATAATGCTGGCGGCGTGTTGGCCAACCTTCTGCTCACAATGATTGCATCTGTTATTATGTTCATGCCGTCGGCACATCATTCGCTCGTCACAACGGTCTTTCTGCTGTGCATCATCATCTCCGGACTGTATCTCATTGTCATGAACGGCATCCCGAACAAGCTGGCCGGACTGCCCAACGACGGTCTCAACATGCTCAATCTTCACAAAGACGAGTTTTCCACGATGGTATTTCTGCGCTCCATGCGCCTCATCGGATATCTTATGCAGAACGACACATCACGGCTTGAGGCCATGACATACATGTGCGACGACCGCGACATCAACTTCAGCAACCCCATACACGTCATGGCACTTTCGTCCGACTTGTCGTTAGCCATGCTGCACATGGACTTCGGCAAGGCCAACGCCATCATGCAGCGCGCCGAGCCGCACATGAGCCGGATGGTTACTATCTACCGCAACGAACTGACCTTGGAACGCATTTACCTCACGCTGATACGTCCCCACTATCCTGAAGACATCAACAGGCTACTTGACAAGTCAATCAGCAAATACCTGCAAGTGCAGTCTGTCTTCCGTCCTTCAGCCCTGCGCGTTCAATACGCCCTCGCCATGATACACGAGGCAGATAGCAGCAAGGCCGAAAAAATATACGAGAAATTTCAGCGTGTAAGCCGTAAATATTACATTCAGGGCGAAGCAGAATACGAACAGCTGCTTGTTGATTTTGTCAGAAGCGGCAGATATCTGCAACAATAATCTTTCACGCGGATGATAGGTTAAAACCTGCTTTTATCATAAATAAATGACCATAAGGTCATTACCTGACATCATCAATATGAAATGCTCCTCATCTTGCCCCAATTTACAGAAGTCTTACCATTCTTGTTCCAAAGACATTCCCTCACTGTTATGACCCTGCTTTCTGTATCTATGCATACCACCTGATATGAAAGCAGGCTTTCATCGTCTGCCGACAACTCTCCTTTCATCGGCGAGTCAACCCTGAACACAGGCAAGGATATGCTTCCCTCCGTGCCCTTCCAGTCATAGAATTCATTATAGTTGCAGTCTCCGTGGAAATATGCCTTTATCTGAGGATGAGACTTTAAAAACCTCTCCAGCCTGTTCCAGTTGCCAACAGGCCTCATGTCAATGGCATTTACGCTACACGTATCGCTCAACAGGTTTTCAAATTTATCCTTACTGTTTATGTCATACGGAAAGTTAGGATTTGTAAAGTGTTTGGCATCAGCCTCAACCGGATCATGTGCAAAGAGTATTGTGGATGTTGCCGGGTCATCTTTAAATATGCTGTCTAACCAACAACGCATAAAGCCGTCCGGCCATATTCCCACAAAGGCAAACCGGAGATTGTCTTTTATAAAAGTGTAATGAACTTTATTGGCTGTATAATCAAAAGACGAAATTTTCCGACTGCCAAATTCCGGCATGTTATGATTGTATATTTCTATAGCACTTGTTTCATCCTTGGCAGGTGTAAGAGTCTTCGGATATCCTATGGCATTTGATATGTCATGATTACCGGGAACAAGATATATGGGACATCCGAGTGTTTCTATCCAGTCTTTTTCAAACTGCCTCCATGATGTGCATGCCTGCCACACCCCATCATGCATTCTGTTCGATATATCGCCCGTACACACAACAAAATCCGGTTCGCCAAACTTTGTTCCCTCACCAACTCCTCCGTCAGAGGGCAAATCTGTTTTATTGAGCAGATAAAACGACTTCACCATCTCGCCAATGACCTTATAGGCATCAACCTTCTCTCCCCGAAACTGTCGCTTTATTCCGTAGTGAAGGTCAGAACAATAAATAAATCTTATCTCATGGCCGTTTGCGGCAAATGCACTGACAACACCTACGAGGCATACAAAATAAAATAATATTATGCGTCTAAGTTTCATAATAACTTTAACTATTTTCAAAATTCAACCTGTAACTGCAATCAAATCATAATTATGAATCAGTCCGTAATTTTAATATTACAAAACTCTCTCTCTATTCTTCAGGCTCAGTTGCGCTGATTTATCATCAACCAATTACAAGGCCGTATAAACGAGCCGGCCATTGATCCGTTCCGACTTCATTACATAAATATTGCTTACTGTCATGCTTTCGCTCTCCACGTCGATGTCAAGAGGCATTTCCGACGGCTGGCGCACAAGGGTGATATGCGGACTGAACTTGCCCTTTGCATAGTCAATGCCGCGTTGGTCAAGATTGCGTCTCAGCTGTTGCGCTATAGCCTTCACCCTGTCCTCGCCTTCTATGCCGAGCCATACCACCCTGCTTCTGCCATTAAAGCATCCCATCTTGCCCGTTCTGATTACAAACGGCTCAAACTTAACGGCATCAACAGCGGCCTTTATCTCCTCCACCCTTTCCGTCTCGCCGATAAATGCCAACGTAAGATGCAGGTTCTCCGGCTGCGTATAGTTGCCCCTTACTCCATATTCCTTCAGTCCGTCCTGTGCATCCAATATTGAAGACTTAAACGCTTCAGTAAATCGTATTGCGATAAATATTCTCATGTCATTATAATTTTATACATATGCCGGCAACAAAGTGACATTAAGATGTACACACCCGCCATGCGCCTTAATTAGACTTTATCCACATGTGGTTATTTGTATTTAACTCACATTTTTTATATTACAGTTTAAATTCCTTACGCTCCATATCTGCTCTGAATCCTTTTTCAAATACAGTTTCCTTGCTTCTGGTTCTACCTCATTCATGGTGCGTCTGATGTGCAACCATATCAGATTGTGAACACGTGCGTTCACAATCTCCGGATTTTTGATTGACAGAAATAACAACCGGCCTTATTTTTCCTAGCGCTTTTTACCTTTTTAAGTCATTGTCTGCCAGAAAGAATACCAAGGATTCGGAATCAATGCTTTTATATAAATAATATCAGAGGACAAAGTTATAGAAATTTTCTGTATTGCGGATGTCATTTGCAGAACTTTTTTTGACGCTCTAATAAGGAAACATAAGCTGATTACATCAGCAGTCTGCCGTTATCGTTCCACTCACCATACATAATGCCTTTTCGGGTGTTTCCTATAAATTTGTCAAGCCGCTTTCTGAACAGATCCGGCTGACGTTTCTTTATCTGTATGGTGTCAATGCGCACACGCTTATACAGCTCGGGCAGTCGGCAGAAATTCTGCCACACTACAGGGTCCGACTTCAATTCTTTCATTACATCATCGTCTATCACAAAGCCCTTGTCCGTCATATCCGGCAACATGGCTCTGCCGGCATCAGTCATCAGTCCGAGCCGTTCCATCCTGCGACATCTTTCCTTGTTCAGTTCCGACCAGTTGCTGCGCGGCTTTCTCGGGCACAGCCTCTGTGCCGTCACCCCGTCTGCCAGCTTCTTTGTCGTGCTGTCTATCCATCCGAAGCACATCGCCTCTTCTACAGCATCTATATACCAGAACGTGCCGTCGTCAACAGGTCTTCCACGTTTCACCACTACCCAACATTCCGGCTCCTTATCATGATTCTGCATCAACCATTCGCGCAGTTCATCACGAGACTTGACGTTAAGCAAATTATTTATTGTCATATACTATCTTTGTTCAAACACGCATACTGATTATCAGCTTTAATATACAATTATTTTTGAAAAATGTCTGTCGCAAATTTATAAAATTTTCCATAATACAAAAACTTTTACTTACTATTAATAATAACTTTAATCCCCTCGAATCCGAGGGGATTAAAAAGCATAATTTTATTATCAGATAAACTATTTACATAACCTACTCATAATAAATACAAGCAAAGTGCCTATTTATAATTTACTCATTGTGTTTCAATTTCTCCTTCAGTGCCAACCCTTTTGCCGTAAGGCGATATTTTTGATTTTGGCTATTGGGTTTATCGGGTATGGTTGGTTCTATATAGCCTTTGTTAATGGCCGGAACCAAATAATCTGTTCTGAAATAATCTCTATTATTAATCGACAACAATTTCTGTAATTCCGAACGTCCTTTCTCTCCAGCTAAAACAGGAATCAGTTTTTTAACCTGTGCACTTGCATGGTCACTTGCATGATTATTGTCTTTAGACTTGCATATCAGAAATCCCAACGTATGATTGTCAATTTCTTTTCTCAGCAGATGGTCACGGCGGCGACGTATGTTCCCAACTGCCCGATATATTCCGATTCAAACTTTCCGGTCTTTATTTCGACAACCACATGACAACGTAAATTCAGATTGTAGAACAACATGTCAACAAACTTTTCGGTCTACCCTATCATGAATCGGTATTCACGCCCCATATAAGCAAAGCCCGTCCCAAGCTCCAAAAGGAAATTGCGGATATTCACCTCCAGCGCATCTTTTAATTCCTTTTCACGATATCCTTCGGTCATTGTAAGAAAATCGAACTTATACGGGTCTTTGGTCATTTCCTGCGCAAGGTTATCTTGCGGAACAGGCAGTGACGCCTTAAAGTTGGTAATGGCTTTCCCCTGCCGTTCGTAAAGAACTGTGTCCATAAAGTTCAGAAGGACATTCCTGCTCCAACCGTTTTCGAGTGTCTTTCGCACAAAGAACATGGCTTTATCAGGCTCCTTGAAACATTTGTCTATGATATATCTATGATGCCCCCAAGGAATACGCCAGATAGCACAGTCTTGTAATTTCACCCACAAGTTGTGGGTGAATTGTAAGCCACTCATTATAAAGTAGATAAAATCTTTTGGCATATCCAATACTTGCTTCCGACAAATAAATTTCAACATAATAGATCGTCATCACTTAGCCAAGGATATACAGATATCTTATACTGCCATGACAAGACTGAATCGGAAGGATCAGAATTAATATGAAATGACTACTCCCATAAATTGCAGATTGTAACTATCATACAAAAAGGGTCGTATCATTACTCAATACAGAGCTTGATACGACCCTTTCTTTAATCTTTTAGGATGCTCAAATTATCAGTTCATCATTATCAGAAAATGAGTTTCTCCTCCGGATATCTTTTGGCTTTCAGTGTAGGAGCAGCCATATTTGAGGAACGGCTCTTCTGCAAAGCCTGTATTGTCGGACGGATAAATAAAAGAACGATGATTTTAACTAATATACCAAATTATCTATTAACTTTGCATCATCACTCCTAAGACAGACTTGCTTCAGACACACTCCGTGAAACAATACTGGATTTCAAGAGATGATGTAAAAAAATGACATAAATGCTTATGACGGATACATGTCTTAATTTAATAACACAGTTAACAGTTGAATTACATAAAGATGACCCCTCAAAAGAAAAGTTGGGAACTGGCGTTCTTTATACCGATAGGAAATTATCTGGGGTAGCATATGTTTTGACAGCTAAACATTGCCTTTCGAAGTTGGGGGAAAAAGGTAGGGTATCGTTAAGAATTTATAACCCCGATACCAGTACATACGAATACCTCACCCCTGTTAAGCAAAGCATCTTGCTACATCCCGTAGATGATGCCGGTATAATTATTATTAATAAACGAGAGCTTACATCGGTAGTCTCTGACCTTCCATCGGTGTACGTAGTTGATAAAATTTTTGGAACTGACGAAGCCGTGAGTAAAGGATTCCCTATGGCAACTCTTGATCAGAATAACGAAAATGGAGAGTCATCCTTGGCAATGATCAGAATGACTTACCTTCATGAAGATACAACAGAAAATGTATTCCAGCTTTCTACAAATGATGATTATAGTGAAGATACAATTATCGGAATGTCAGGTTCCGGTATTTTTATAGAAGCTTGTGAGGAGTTGTATTTAAATGGAATCTTCATTAGGTACACTGACGAAGAGCGCGGAAAGGTAATAAGTGCTCAGAGGTTGATCTCCTTCAATAAACTGCTGGAAGAAGAGTATAAGAAGAAAATGCCATTCGCATTCCTCGGACATCATGGTTTAGGACATAAGACATTAAAAAACAATGTTGAAGATTCCGTAGCAAACTTGGGGCCCAGATATTGTCAGAAAGTCAATGTGAAGACAGGAACTGCTAAGTATTTTGATTGCGTGGCAAAAACACCTACATATTTTGATTTGTTGTACAGGAATATAGATTCCTGGTTAACAGAAAAAAGCTATAGAACAAGAAAAGATTCCAATAGAATAGGTCAGCTAGAGTCTCATCTAAAAGCAATTCGAGACGATTTTACTGTAGCATTGTCAAATCTGGATCAACATGTAGATGCTATCATTGATTTATCTAGTTTGATGAAACGTGTGGAATCTCTCAAAAATGAATTAGAGGAAGTTAGACATAGAATTTATTCTGATTATTCCTCGACAAAAAAAGATGATAATGTAAGGAAAGAACTCAAGGATGATGAAGACAGATTATTAGAAATATCTCAAGATTTATATTCATTCACTGAAAACTTTGAAAAATTAAATATTAATCTAGCAAACAATCCCTATTTGATAATTAAGGGTGAAGCTGGTTGTGGAAAGTCGCATTTGTTAGGTGATGTTGCCAGTAAGAGAATCGATGATGGTCTGCCCACTTTGTTGTTCTTAGGAACAGACTTTGCTGAAGAGACTTATGAAACAACCATTACTTCAAAAATTGGCTTTGTGGGTACTTTCCGGGAATTCCTATCCAGTTTCAATCAGATAGGAACCCAAGTAGGTTCAAGGGCACTTCTTATGATTGATGCGCTGAATGAAGGACCTCTGGCCGTATTATGGAAAGACAGACTTTCTGGACTTATCAAAACTCTTAAAGACTATCCCGCGATAGGTTTAGTGGTATCAGTGCGTGATACATACTTTGATGATGTTATTCCCAATGGGGTGGAAACTGATTTAGGAGCTACAGTTATTGAGCATAAAGGATTTAAAGGTCTGGAATATGAGGCGGTAAGACAGTTCTGTTTGGCGTATGAGTTGAACTTACCAAATGTTCCCATCCTGACACCTGAGTTTTGTAACCCTTTATTCTTGAAGATAATTTGCGATACACTTGAAGCCTCTGGAGAGAAAGATTTTCCTAAAGGATTCAATGGCGTTTCATCACTGTTTAGTCAGTACTTCAAGAATTTGGATAAGAAGTTTGCCGAAAAGAGACCCGAATATAAATATAGGGATGTTGTCAGTGCGGCAGTTAAGCTGCTGGCATTCCCTATATTTGAGGCTAAATATAATCTTCTGAATATAAAAGATGCAGATTCATTATTGCAACAACAATTTCCTTTTTGTCATAATTTGCTCGCAGATCTAATAGACAACAATTTGCTGCTTAAAACGAAGTATTCATTTGATGAAGAAAATATCGACGGTGTTGTTTTCTCTTATCAGAGAATCAGTGATTTTATAATTGCACGCGAAATTGTCAATAAGTTTCAAGACTGGGAATCGTTTGCAAAAAACATAAATTCAGACAAAACTTTACACTCCATTTTTGTAGACAAGCATTGGGCATTCAAAGGAATTCTTGAAGCCATGGCTATCTTAATCCCCGAGAGATTTGCTCATGAGATGACAGATATCATTTGTTTAATTCCAGAAGATGAGTTTGAAAGAGTATATTATACATGTCTTAATACAATTTCTGAGGCCGAGATAAATAGTTTGTGTTGGCGCACAATAGAATCCGTTGACAAGGAAACTATAAGGCAGTTTCTAGGCTCCAGATATTGTAATATAAATTCTGATTATTGGTATAATAAACTAGTAGAACTTTCTACTATTCCTAATCACCCGTTTAATGCTGATTATTTTCATGCACTAATGATGAGGTTTACCATGCCAAAGCGTGATGGCATGTTCCAATTCTTTTTCAATGATTGCGCAGAATATGATGATAACAGATGTGCCAATCCTCTGCGAAGATTGATAGACTGGGCATGGTCTGAAGATGTATCTGTAAAAGCAGATTCCGAATCGACCAGATTAGCTGCCATTATGCTTTGTTGGCTGCTGTCATCAACATATATCAAACACAGAGATGAGGCTACAAAAGCTCTTGTTAACCTTCTTTCTGAGCAGGTAGAAGTATTGATTGAAACACTACGCCAATTTGAAAATGTTGATGATATGTATATCTATGAACGATTGTATGCTGTGGCTTACGGGGTCGCATTGCGGACTTCATCACGCGATGGGCTGATGAAACTTGCAAGATATGTATATGAGACCATCTTCAAACATAATAACCCACCAAAAAATATTCTACTGCGAGACTATGCAAGAAATATTGTTGAATACGCCAAATATAGGGGGGATATAACTGCTGTTGATATGAAAAAGGTCCGTCCGCCATATACGAGCATACTCCCTACATGGCCTACCGATGATGAAGTTAACTACCTTCATATTGATTATGATGCACCAGACTTCAAGGAAAGAAAAGGTTCGGAGCAAAACATGATTTGGGAATCGGTAAAGGGTCTGTTAGCGGATTTTTGGAATAAGATTGCTATGCCAACTATCGAACACTTTTATCCAATACCAATTTCTGATGAAAAAAAATTTGATAAAGCATTACGTCTGTTTAAAGGAAATATGAAGAAACTGGCCATAAAAATATGTGAAAGGAAAGCAGTTTTAATCTTAAATAGGCAAAATGAGCTAAAGAATGCTAGCGAAGACGACACTCTGTTCGAAATTATTTATAATGAGGCTGAAAAGTTAATGTCGGAAGAGCAGAAAATGGCTTTATACGATGTGATGATTCCTTTTAAAGTAAGGGAATTGTCTTTGAAGAAACATTATTTTGTCAGATTCCCAACTGAAGGGGTTAGAAATTGGGTTGTTAAGAGAGCCTATGAATTAGGCTTTGATGTGAATTTGCATGGTGATTACGATTGTTTTGCAAAGGACTGGACTTTCCGAAATTCGAATAATAGAATAGACCGCATAGGAAAAAAATATCAGTGGATAGCCTTCTATGAGATTATGGGGATATTGGCTGATAATTATAAATATGAGGATGATTATGCAAACGAGGGTTCTGGGGGATATGAGCTGTTTCACGGAACGTGGCAATCTTTTCTGAGGAATATTAATCCTTCAATGATTGCAAGAGTAAAAAGCGTTGAAAGTGAGGATGCGAATGATAGCATAATGGCAGAAGTCCACGAATGGTATAATGAAGAACAGTTTGATAACTGGGAGTACGCTGGTACACATGAATCATGGGCATCTATGACTAGAGATTTGCCAAATCCAGTTTCTTTAATCCAAAAGTTGGACGATGACAACATAGAATGGTTGATCCTAAATAACTCTAGGAGTTGGGATGAGCCCAAAGACATTGGTAAGGGAAAATATGAGCCTAAACTCTTAAAGCATGATGTATATTTGGCTGCATATGCCATCCTCATAAAGCAACAAGACAAAGAGAAGGCAATACAATCTTTAGATGGTAGGAATTTATGGGATGACGTGGAATTACCGACCGACGACTGGCAATATCTAGTGAACAGGGAAAAATACTGGTCACCAGCATATAAAGACGTTTATAGGAACCTACAAGGTTGGGCAAATTCAATAGATGGACTAAATGTTCCCTATTATTATTCTTGCGAGCGGGCCTGCGGACATATTGAAAATGATAAGTCAGGTACAATCAACAAATATAGCATTCCGTGTAGGTTATTATTCGAAGGTATGGGCATGGAGTATGATTCACATGACGGTCAATATCTGGATAAAGATGGCAACCTTGTGGCTTTAACATACGGGGCCAACCAAATTTTAGTTAAAAAAGAGCCTCTTTTACGGTTCCTGAAGCAAAGTGGGCTAGCCATTTTGTGGATTGTGCGGGGGGAAAAGCGGGTATATATAAGTGGAGGAATGGGATGTCTGTGCGTATATGCCCCATGTGGAGTATATTATTTGGATAATAACAATGTTCCGGAAGGTGTCCTCAGAACATATAAGTGTGTGTGATATGAGACTATTTTGTTACAAGGCAAAGTGTGGAGATGCGTTTCATCTACAATATGAGGGTGAAAGTGGTAGGTGTTGTAACATAGTTCTTGACATGGGGTACTCTAAGACTTATACCCAAGTGTTGAAAGGTGTTATTTCAAATATTATTGGGAGTTCAGAACAGATAGATGCTTTGTTCTTGTCCCATATTCATGATGACCACATTGGCGGAGCTAGTAAATTCATAAAAGATATTCAAAAAGATTGTGCTTTGAGGAATGTTGTTAGTCGGTGGATATATAATCCACCAAGAAAGTATGATGTAGAACAAACCTCTGATAATAAGAATGGAGTACCATGTGGCATAGTCTCAGGGGATAAGGTCTATGAATACATCCAGTTACATAGCCCATTAGATTTGTGTGATATTATAGAAGGGATGTCTTTCAGCATTGACGGAATGATGGTAACTATCCTTTCCCCTGATGAGAGCAAACTGAACCTGCTTAGGGAAAAATACTCAAACAATCGTCCATTGTGTAAGTCTGAAACAAATGAGGTTAGTGTTGAAGCGGGTAATGTTGTTGATGATTATGCAACATTACTTAATGATTTTAATATAGAATATTTTCAAGAAGACACGAGTGTTGAGAATGCCAGTAGTATCGCCGCATTGTTTGAGTATGCGGGGAAAAGAATTTTATGGCTTTCAGACTCAGTACCATCAGTTATAATGCACTCATTATCTAAACTGGGATATAGTGAAGCAAACAAACTGCATTGCGATGCGGTCTTGCTTTCGCATCATGGAAGTGTCGCAAATAATAGCTTGGCTCTATTTAAGATGATACAATGTGAAAAGTATATTATTAGCGCTGATGGAATAAACCGCCATTGTCTACCAAACAAAGAAACTATAGCAAGAATTATTTCAGCTTCTTCGAAACTGCATATAACGCTGTATTTTAATTATGATGATGGTCGATTGGTGAAAATGTTTAAACCAGATGAAGAGTATGTGAAATCAATTATTGACATTCATTATCTGCATGATATGGAGGCAATCGATTTTTGAAGGCTACTTGACAGCCACATTAAACTTGCTTATAGAAAACGATTTATTATTGTATATCCATTTTGATGTACCACTTCAGGATTCAAAAATTATAAGGGGGATTAATCCCCCTTGAAAAAGGAATGATAAAAATATATAAATCATCTCCGATAATTTTTTTCGATACTCTCTCAAAAAGTGTGTCTGATGAATCGAAAAATGAGGGCGTGTCAAAGCTAAAATGACTACTCCCACAAGTTGCAGATTGACACTGTCCACAATTTTGTGTAAATGTAAACAGGATTCAGTTGTAAGTTACTTCTTATATCTGGATTCTGTTTTCAAAAATTAGTATAAACTGATTCATAATCAATCCCCAGTTATGAATAGGCTGTGTCCATTTCTTCTCAATCTCCATAATTGAAAGAAAGACGGTCTTTTTTACGGCCTCATCCGAAGGGAAAGAAAGCTTTGATTTCGTGTACTTTCTGATTTTCCCGTTCAGGTTCTCAATAAGATTTGTGGTATATATATTATTTTTCTGATCTCCAGCGGGAATAGGAAGAAAACAGTCAGATCATCCCAATTGTTTCTCCATGAAAGTATGGCGTATGGATATTTTCCTCCCCATTTCTTTTCCAGATTGTCAAGTTCTGAGGCAGCAACTTCCTTGTTTGGTGCATTGTAGATATTCTTCATATCTGCCGTAAATTCTTTCTTATCCTTATAAACAACATATTTACAGGAGTTTCTGACTTGGTGTACCACACAAATTCTATATTGATATTTAGTTGTATATTTTTCATTAAAAAATTTGTAGCATATATTTATCACTTTAACGTTTGAATTATTCTATCTAAACTCTTTAATTCTGTTAATATATTTTGTACATCTCTTTTTATATCATTATGATTAGGTACGATACTAACTGTTGCTGTGGTATGGGCAAACTCACCACGCTTTGAACCAAAACTATTTAATGTATTTAACCAAGTATTGTCTAAATCAGTATTCTTTATGCCGATTGGCAATAGTAATTCTTTTATATTTTTCTCTTTTATTCCATTGTTGTTTTTAATTGTCTCACAAAATACACCGACAATTTGCCTTAATTTATCTTCAATTGTTTGTTGTTGTTTTACTCTTTGGGTCTGCTCTACAAAACAACTTAAAGATAATAAGATCTGAGAATTATATTTATTATTAGACAACCACTTATTTAAAGCGTTTTTAGCTTTATCTCTACTTATCGTTTCAAAATAAGACTCTAATTCTGCATGTACCAACAATAAATAAGCTCGTATATTATCTTCCTCTTTTTTTGTATAATGAATGAGGGGAGAATTTTTTATAGGCAAATAATACATTCCCAACGTTTTAATTCGCCTATCTAATCTGCTATATATAGAACTATTCTGCGCCATTTTGTATAATAGGTATATTGAGGTCAATTCCTAATATTTCTTTTAACTTTTCTCCCCATTTTGTAAATCTATAAGAGGTTTGAAAGGTGTTTTTTGTAGAAGTTTCAAACGACGCAACAAATTGAGGATCTGAGTTGGATAATTGTTGAAAACCTTCCACGATTTCATGTTGCTTATGCAATGCTATTTCACGTATATCATTATTATAAAAATAATATACCATTATATCAAAAACAGCTCTGTTGAAACGACTATCAAAGGTTCCATTTTTATATTTTTTAAAAGCATTTGATTTGAATATCTCATAAATTAGATCAATCCTACAATCTAAATCATTTGCTACATTTATAAATTCAAACCTTCTATCTTGCCATTGCTCATTTAATATCTTGACAGAATTATCTAAGAATAATTTTAAATTTCCTTGGTATTCATTGATAAAATAATTAAAAGCAAAAAAACGAACAATTAATTCTATATCTCTCATTCGATAATCAGCTTTTGAAATATTCAATATTTTATGAATTCGTTCATTTGACGCTGAATATTCGTCGCAAAAATCTAAAAAGCCACCAGGATGCAAAGCTTGTCGGAGCTCCTGAGTTGAAAGTGGTAAACTACCTGTGTTTAATCGTAAAAATACTGTATACAGAAATTCTTCATTTGGCCAGTTACGTATAATAATTGTTCGTATTGGCTGATTTTCTACTTGACTTACAAAGTTCGCAATCTGAGGATTATTGTTAATTTCCGCATATGTCTTATTGTTTAGGCCAGATAATACCGATAATCCTTTTAGCTTTAAAGGTTTAAAATCTTCTTCATCATTATTGGCAAAGAAACGTCTCAGAGACAATAGCCGCTGTTTTCCATCTATTACAATATATGGATCATTTTTTGTTTTTCCTTCTGCCAGTATAATTTGAGGTATTGGAAATCCACATATCAATGATTCAATAAAAGCACTTTTTCTTTTTTCATCCCAAGCTTCCCGTCTTTGAAATTTAGGATTTAATTCTATTCGTCCCTTTTTAATTTGACTCACGATAGTCTCAGCAGTCCAATCAGTTCCCCATAAAACAGCATTCTGCAATTGTTCCAATTTTAAATGTAAGTCTTCTAAACCCTCTTGATTTTGAATATCATCAAAAAAATCTAATTGATTGTCCATACTGTATAAATTTAATTAATATATTTTTCAAAGATATGAATAAAATTTCAATTATTATCTTTGATTGATCAGAAAATAAAAAATAAAATTCAAAATATGATTTTTAAACTGTTTTTTCGTACTCATTCAGTATTTTCTGTATCCATATCAAAAAAATTATATAGTTGATTGTTAATATTTCCATTGTAATCAATAATACCATTTTCATCTGGATAATCTAATAGATCTGAAACACTATCATGAATTAATTTTTAATCATATTTGAAAACAGAATCCAGATATAAGAAATAACTTATAACTGAATTCTGTTTCTATTATTACGCAATAATTTTGGACTGTATTTCTATATTAGAAATGATTACAAAGAATAATTTGAGATTTTAAATGGACATTAATGATGTACAATACCAACAAATTCTCCAACGATTCTGAATTCATCACTTTCTTCTTCATTAATTATTATTGGTGAGTAACTTGAATTCTTTGGTTGGAGGCAGATTTCTTCATGAGCCCAGTTCCCGTATTCATCATATGTCTTTTTGCTCGAATATATTTTAATTGAATAACTACCAGAATAGTCCGTATCGTAAAAATTATGATGTTGAGTCAGCACTATTTTCCCTTGTCTACTACCTGCAGGATTGGCTCTAAAAACACAATAATCCCCGTCGTGTATAATTGGTTCCATTGAATGTCCTACAGCTTGTATGATAAACATATTGCGATTAAGTTTCCCTAGGCCTTCCACTTTCATCCATCCTAGTTCATCAACAATATCTCCCTCTCCAAAATAACCACACGCAGCTCTTATTGAGTATAATGGCAGAAAATCTATATATTTTACTTCATCATTTACTTCTGGCTCTATTCTTATTTCATTGATAGGTTCTTGTTGAGGTTCAATCTGTGCAGCAAAATATTCTGCTAATTGTTTATCGCAACAATAAACGTAACAACCTTTCATGCCTCTAGTAAGCAAGGTACGATATGTGTTTTTTATAATATCATCGGCATCTTGTAAAGCCTTACCCTTGTTTTGTTTAATTAGTGATTTGAATCCTTTAACGGACTGATCATTACCAGAACGTTGACTAACATCTGTTATGATTCGTCCGTTTTCATAACGCATATCAAGACCTATAATTACACCAATATAGTCTAGTTCTAATCCTTGACACGTATGTATGCAACCTATTTCTTCTATAGAATTGTTACCTATAATCCATAAATTCTTATCTGTATTTAAATTCCAACGCTTTTGGAATCTAAATTCAGGTATAATAATATCGTAGTCGTTGGGATTTTTCTTGCTATTCCAATCCCAGCAATATCCAGCTACAACACGTGCTTTATTGTTTATCTTGTTTTTTTCTTTAATAGTCTTAAAAAGTTCATTTGGATCTGAGAATATTTTGAAATCATAATCCTCTTCGGATAATCGTATGTTGGCAGTTTCCCTTATTTGTAAAGTATTATCAAGCCAACTTAGATAACTATCTGAACCATTACATCTAAATTGGGAAGTAAGCTTAGTCGTGTGTACAACAGCTCCACAAGTTTCTGCATACTTTTGTATAGCAGCTTTCGAACCGATATCCTTTATATGTACTCTTTGTCGATCATCGATAAAAAATACAGAAAAGAGGGAGGCTTGTATAATTTCTATAATTTGATTCTCTCCAAGATTACTATATAACCCACTTTTCATGTTTAATCTATGAGCTTCGTCCACAATTAAAGCTCCATAAGTGTTTTGTGGAGCGTTAATAAAACTACCGCTACCAACAAATAAATTACTTATAAAGCTTTTCTTAAAGCTATTAGATAGTTTTGCTGTATATACGTCACGCGGAGCCGCATTCTTGGATACATATTGACAAACTAAATTTTCTTTAGTCAACTCAACTAATAGGTTTATGGCAACAACACTTTTTCCTGTGCCGGGTCCTCCGTCTACAATAAGAACATGTTTTTTGTGTTTTGCCGATGCTTCCCGAGCCAGGTTAAGTGCTGTCTCATATACAATTTTTTGTTCATCTAATAATATAAACTCTTTGTTCCCTTGTAACATCGAAGTAAGTGCATCAGCCAACTGCTTTGAAGGTCGTAATTTCCCCTTATCTATAAACCAGACAATATCTTCTTTGGATCCATATCTAATGTGTTTCTTTATGAAATCTTGTAATTTCCCTGCATCATTCTTTAGAAATAAAGGTGCTTTATCTATATATTCTGAATAGCATTCATTAGAAATAATATGGTCTTCTTGGTAGTTGTGTAAGAATGCACAAGGTAAAAGTTGAATATGGTGTTCACGTATAGTTTCATTATAGTTTTGCAGCATATACGCATATGACCAAGCTTGATAGCATGGATGTGCGGTTTCACTTTCACCGTGTTGGAAATGTGTTTGTATAATACCGGATTTGTTAGATAATTTTGCATGTTCCCATTGTTTAAGTTCAATAATGACCATGTTGGGTTGTTTGTGCTCATCTATCCCGGAGATAATGAAGTCTATTCGTTTGGAGGTAAGTGGAATTTGATACTCAATGGCAATAGTCGAATTGTCGGGAATGTCCGATGTGTTAATAACTTTATACATATGCATCATTGAATTTTTCCATGACAATTTTTCATTGGGAGATGTATGTCTCCCTAGATGAATAAAAAATGCATGGTCAATATCATCTGCAATCGTGCCATTGAAGACATCATCAATAAATCTTTTTTTACTAGCGTGATATACAATCATAACTCAGTATATTTTTTGGCATTCCCTTTAGACTTATCAATCGGATATTTTTTGGCATTTTGTGCCAACTTTGATAATATAATTTCTTTTATATCCAAATTATATTTATCTGCAATAAGGAAAGCATAGTTCATAATGTCGGCTAATTCTTCTTTTACTTTATCCACATTAACGTCTTCAGGCCGTTTCCAAAGGAAAGCTTCGTTTAATTCAGAAGCTTCAATGGACAATGCTAAAGCTAAGTCTTTACCATTATGAAACTGATCCCAATCTCTGTCTATTGTGAATTGGACAATCTGTTCCATTATGTCTTTGATATCTGATTCTTTTGATGTCATTATTGGATTTATTTAATATGAGTTAGACGAATTGTAAACGTCTGTAAATTTGGTGATTAGCGAAAATCATTGCATCTTTATAGTGCTGAAACACAAATATTTACAAACAATAATCGCTACGATTACTGAGGACAAAGTTATAGAATTATTTTGTATGGCTGATGATTTTTGCAAGTTTTTTGATGTTATGATGGTGAAATATACGCTTAAACATATCATGAAACGCCCATATGGGCACTGTCCAAGCATATCAAAGATCGAAATCATGCTTATCATGATATTTTTCATAACTCTGACAAGTGGAACATAACGTCCCATTACTCCGCGAATAGTGAACTTCAGTTCAAGACATGGTAACTTTAATAATTTTATTGTCACCCTATTAAGTGCAATCACCACATCCCCAAAAACAAACCTATGACTTACGCATAAAAAAACTATGACTTTTGATGCAAAAGTGGCCGAGTTACGAAGCAAAACTCGGCCATTAACAGTTTAGAAGTAAATGCATTGAACTTGCTTAACAAGAAGCCACATACAAAGACACAATCTTTCAATTTAAAACATAAAACAATAGAAATACTTACGATTTTTCGGGACTATTTTTATAACGCAAATGTATGGACATGAAAAGGCGACCGGACTGGGGAGCTGACAAATATTAATCGGACGATTGGGGATAAGAAATAACGCTCATGTCAATGTTGCGGACTACGGGGCGGCTATGGTTTATGGTATTGCGATTGATAAAAAAGTCATAAATAATGTTACGCAAAACGTGATGTAATAAAGCAAATTGACTGAAAAACGTCATTTTAAAAGGCAAGGACGAAAAATAATGCCTCCGTTGGCAATTTTTTATTTTGTAGTTATGCCAATTTGCATTATCTTTGCATAAGATAAGCTGCATCTCGGCATAACATTCAAGCAAGCTTGATGATTCTGCTCTCGGTTTGCATTATCTTTGCATAAGATAAGCGACAGACAGGACTGACCGGGGAGACAGGACGCACGGGCACGACTGAGAGCTGCTTTATCAGAAGAAGAAGACAACAACGTTGAAGGCTCCATGACGACGCCAGCCGGAGGGAGACAAGACATATATAGCACGCATAAACAAAAGACATTCAGGACATGAACAAAAGCGACAGCATAGTCATTATACCTACGTATAACGAGAAAGAGAACATCGAGAAGATTATAAGGGCGGTGTTCTCGCTTGAAAAATGTTTTAATATTCTCGTAATAGACGACGGCTCGCCCGACGGCACCGCGGCTATAGTTCACCGACTGATGGAGAGCGAGTTTGCCGACCGTCTGTTTATCATTGAGCGCAGCGGCAAACTGGGCCTAGGCACGGCATACATAACGGGCTTTAAATGGGCCCTGGAGCACGGATATGACTATATATTCGAGATGGACGCCGACTTCAGTCACGACCCCAACGACCTGCCGCGCCTCTATTCGGCATGCCACGACGAGGGCTACGACGTTGCCATAGGCTCGCGCTACGTGAGCGGAGTGAACGTGGTGAACTGGCCTATAGGACGCGTGCTGATGAGCTATTTTGCATCTAAGTATGTGCGCATGGTGACGGGCTTCAAGGTGCACGACACCACTGCGGGATTTAAGTGCTACAAGCGCCGCGTGCTCGAGACCATAGAGCTGGACAAGATACGCTTCAAGGGCTACGGCTTCCAGATAGAGATGAAGTTTACGGCATACAAGATAGGCTTCAAGATTAAGGAAGTGCCCGTGATATTCGTCAACAGACGTGAAGGCGTGTCGAAGATGAGCGGCGGCATATTCGGCGAGGCTTTCTTCGGCGTGATGCGTCTGCGCTGGGACGGATGGACACGCAAGTATCCTAAGATTAAAGACTGACAGCAGGAAGGGACATGCAGCAGGGCCGCTGCCCTGCTGCAACACCATAACCGCAACAACGCTGCTGCGCCGAACGGTCAGCAAGGACGCAAGGCGATACAGACATAAAGCGCAAGCCGCGCAGTATCAGAAGACAAGCGAGGAGAAAGAGCGCCCCGGCTTATCAGACACGACAACGCTCACCGAGGCAGACAAGGCTGCCACAGATGCAGCAGGCATCACAGACAGGTTAACCGCAAATATTATTCTAACGAAAAAACGATAAAAACAACTTACAATGAGATACATCTACCGAATATATCAAATATGCATCGCGCTGCCGATAATACTCGTGCTCACCATACTTACGTCGCTCACCACGAGCGTGGGCTGCGTGCTTGGCAACGGCCACTTCTGGGGTTACTATCCGCCTAAGCTGTGGGCAGCAGCCATACTTAAGGTGCTGTTTCTGCCGGTAAAGGTTGTAGGACGCGAGAACCTGAAGCACAACGAGTCGTATGTGTTTGTGAGCAACCATCAGGGCTCGTTCGACATATTTCTGATATTCGGTCATCTGGGACGCAACTTCAAATGGATGATGAAGCACCAGCTGCGCAAGATTCCTCTCGTTGGCTTTGCCTGCGAGATGTCTCACCAGATATTTGTAGACAAGCGCGGCCCGAGCAAGGTAAAGGAGACATACGACAAGGCACGCCACACGCTGAAAGACGGAATGAGCGTGGTGGTGTTCCCCGAAGGCTCGCGCACGTTTACAGGTCATATGGGTACGTTTAAGCGTGGCGCCTTCATGCTTGCCGACGAGCTTCAGCTGCCCGTAGTGCCGCTGACCATCAACGGCTCTTTCGACGTGCTGCCAAGGACAAACAAATGGTTCTGGGTGAAATGGCATCCGCTGACACTGACTATACATAAGCCGATATACCCCGAAGGACAGGGTGCCGAAGACATAAGCAAGCGCATGGACATAAGCTATAAGGAGATTATGGCCGGCCTGACTCCGAAATATCAGGGGTATGTGAAGAATCCGAATCAGTAGATTCGTTTTAAGTAGTTAAAGTAGTTAGAGGAGTTATCGCCAACGGAGTTGGCTAGGAGCATATTTAAGTGAAGAACTAAAAGTGAAGAGTGAAAAATCCAATTGCAAACGTATTGCTTACAAGTAGAAACCACAATACATTTGGATTTTTCGTTTTTCATTTAAATTAGCGGTATTTTAAGCGGATCAGGAGATCCTTATATTCGATTCCGGCAGATTTCAAATCAGCCGGAACAATAGCAACGTTGTGCGTGTTTAAGTGAAGAACGAAGAGTGAAAAATTCATATGTTAGCGTAGTACGTACGATAATAACCAACAAGGCTATTATACCGGCTAAAGGTTGATGCTAACTTATAGCCCGAAGGGCTACACTTAAGTAACCGTGGGTGTATCACCCACGGCCTGTAACAAAACAAACTATGAGCACCCGAAGTGGTGCTATATCGGAGCAAATAACGGACACAAAAGCAAACAAGTAAGTAACATAAAAACAAGAATAGCACCACTTCGGGTGCTCGCATTACCAGGACTTTAATCCGTGGGTAATGACCCACGGTTACCAAAGTTAAGCCCTTCGGGCTACCGGCAAATTAAGCCGCAAAAGCGCAATGAAAAGTTAAAAATGAAAAACTCTTGTGGATTCGAGTCGGAAGTTAAAGTAGTTAGAGAAGTTATCGCTCACTAAGGTGAGCTAGGAGCATATTTAAGTGAAGAACTAAAAGTGAAGAGTGAAAAATCCAATTGCAAACGTATTGCTTACAAGTAGAAACCACAATACATTTGGATTTTTCGTTTTTCACTTTTAACTTTTCACTTTCGTAAGACGCACTACGTTGCTATTGTTCCGGCTGATCTGTACTTTCGAGGCGGGAGTTAAAGTAGTTATCGCTCACTTAGATGAGCTGGTAGTTAGAGTCAAATGCCTTGTTGATTCTTATCATAACTTCATAATCACTACGTTTGGTAATGTGCCGGCGGATCTGCGCTCCGCCGGAATATAATATAAGGATCTGAGATCCGCTAAAAATACCGCTGCCTTATGAAGTGAGTAATGAAAAATTTAATGCTATGTTTGCATTAAAAGTATGAGGTGATGCTAAATAGGAAGTAATCGGATTAAAAAATTAGCTGCGCTGACCTTCGGTTCTGATATTCATTTCCGGCAGATTGCAAATCAGCCGGCACATTAGCCTTCTTGGTTCTTTTCGCACGCACTACGTTAGCATTTGGATTTTTCACTCTTCACTCTTAACTCTTCACTTCCGTCAGGCGTTTTTCACTTTTAATTTTTCATTTTTATTTGCGCTTTTGCGCCTGCTCTTCACTTAAGCTCCCTTCCTGTGCAGCGTAATAACCGATATCTCGTGGCTTGCTCCGAAGCGGAAGGGGATGAAGCCGCCGGTGCCTACAGACACGTTGATGGCACGGTTGCCTTCATGATACAGCCCGCCCCACTCTCTATACATCAGTCTGGCCGGCGACATGCCGAAGACGCTGAACTGCATGGCGTGAGTGTGACCGCTCAAAGTAAGCTGCGCCTTGCTGCCTGGCAGGATTTCCTTGCGCCACAGACGCGGATCGTGAGCAAGCATAAGCACAAAGCATGAACTGTCTACTCCGGCCATAGCCTTCTTAAGGTCTGTGCGCTTAGGCTCGCCGCCACGGCCGTCGTTCTCAACGCCTGCAACAATTATCGAGTCGTTGCCGCGCTTAACGGTCTTGTTCTCGTTGAGCAATAGCGTCCAGCCAAATTCACGCTCACGACTGATAATCTCACGCTCATTGGCCACCTTAACAACGTCGTCGGCCTTGATATAGTCAGAATAGTCGTGATTGCCGAGAACAGAATAAACGCCGTCCTTGGCGCTAAGGCTGCTCAGAAGCGGAATAAACTCGTAAAGTTCCTCGGGCGACATGTTCTGCAAATCGCCCGTAAACACTATCATGTCGGCCTTCTGAGCGTTGATGCTGTCGACAATACGCTCAAACACCTTCTTGTCCTTTCCGCGGTAAGTGCCGAGATGGGCATCGCTAAACTGCACTATGCGATAGCCGTCGAAGGCCTGAGGCAGGTCGGCAGAATAAAAGTCTTCATGGCGTATGTCGAGCTTCCGGAAGCCTATGGTGCTGCCGTAGACCACGATATATATCTGACCTATGGCCAGCAGCAGTCCGACAAGGTTGCCCCAGTTGTTCTTTGTGTGATGATAGCGGCAATGTCCCCAGCCGAGCAACGAGCATACGGCAAAGATAAACTTGGGGATGGCCAGCACACCGAAAAGAAACAGATAAACGTTGAGCAGCTCGATGCGCTCGGGCGCAAAGTCGCGCGAGAACGTAAGCACCAGCGTATAGACAAAGAGAATGATACCCGGAGTCCACCACAACAGGCGCTGCCACCACAAATACCTGGTCTTACGGCGCAGCAGTCTTCTGTCGATGTAGATGTCAGACAGGATTATCATCAACACCAAAAACACGAATATCCTTGCAATCATTTTTTCAGAAGATTAATTTTTAACTAAACATCAACTACAGCCCATTATCTGAAGGCTATCTCCTCACCACGGCAAGAGTCGAGGAAACGTCCGTCGTCGTAGACATGCACGCCGTTGCAGAACGTGTGAACCACGCGCCAGTTGAACGTATGTCCCTCCATAGGGCTCCATCCGCACTTGCTCTGTATGACGTCTTTCGTAACCGTCCACGGACTACCGGGGCGCACAACAACGACATCGGCCTTATAGCCCTTGCGGAGAAAACCGCGCCCTCGCACATCAAAAAGGCGTGCGGGATTGTGGCACATAAGCTCTACGAGTCGTTCTATAGACAGCACATTGCTGTCAACAAGCTCGAGCATGGACACGAGCGAGAACTGTATCATGGGCATGCCTGAGGCCGCACGGGCGCATCCGCCCTGCTTGTCGGCCCACTGATGGGGGGCATGGTCGGTACCTATTACTGATATGCGGCCGTCGGAGAGCGCACGCCTCAGAGCGTCGCGGTCGGCAAGTGTCTTTACAGCCGGGTTGCACTTTATCCTTGTGCCAAGCGTGGCATAGTCGGCATCAGAGAAAAACAGATGGGCAACCACAGCCTCAGCCGTTATATCAGGCATGGCATCGTGCCACGGCTCAAACAGCTGCAGCTCGCGAGCCGTTGTAAGATGAGCCACATGAAGACGCGCACCATGCTTGCGCGCCATGCTTACGGCAAGCTCTGTAGACTTATAGCAAGCCTCCTCGCTGCGTATCTGCGGATGCAGGGCCACGTCGGGATCGTCGCCGTGAGCGGCCTTTGCTGCAGCCATGTTGGCATTGATTATGCCGGTGTCCTCACAATGGGTCATGACGGGGACACGGGCTTCGCTGAATATGCGTTCGAGAGCCTCACGGCGATCAACGAGCATGTTGCCCGTTGACGAGCCCATAAACAGCTTTATGCCGGGCACACGATGAACGTCGAGCCGGCTGAACAGGTCGACATTGTCGTTTGTTGCACCGAAGAAGAACGAATAGTTGACGTGGCTCTTTGCCGCCGCCAATGTGCGCTTATCTTCGAGAGCCTCGAGCGTAGTGGTCTGCGGCACGGTGTTAGGCATGTCGAAATAAGACGTAACACCGCCATAGGCCGCAGCACGGCTCTCAGAACTTATGTCGGCCTTTGCCGTAAGGCCTGGCTCACGAAAATGCACATGGTCGTCGATAACGCCCGGAAGCACGTAGCACCCCGAAGCATCAACCACCTTATCAATATGTTCACTGCCAGAAATAAAATTGTCTTGGAGAATGTCTGATATCAAACCATTCTCCAAGACAACCGAGCCACGGAACGACTTTCCCTCGTTGACAAGCGTGGCGTCTTTTATCAATAATCTCATAATATCTTTTAAAGCCCCTGTATATGTTCCTTTTTTATGGTTAAGCCTGGCGCCCTTGTCACTCTGCTCCCTCAACGGCCTCGCTCAGAGAGTCTTCTGATCCCGGCTGTGCCAGTTCGTTGGGCGTAGGAGGCGCCAGCGTCGGGTCGTCTGTCCCGTCGGGCATTGCCGTACCATTCATTATGGCCTGGTTCTGCTGTGCCTTGCGGTAATAGTCGCGCACGTAAGGATCGTTCTTGAAGTTGTCAGTTGCCTTGCTCATTATATCCTCAATCCAGGGTGAAAGCTCGGGATATCTGTGGCCGGCTGTAATCATGAAGAACACGCCCGGACCCAGCACGTTGTCGAAGTTCTCAACGATGAACGACGTTACGAGCTTGTCTTCCTTCTCAACAATCTGTGCAGCCTTCTGCGACAGTTTTGCGTTCACCTCGTTGATGTCGTGTCCGTCCATTATGGCCTGACTCTGCAGATGCCCCAGTTCGCCTACCTCACTCTCCAGCTGGTTGTACTTTTCGATAAACTTAAACAGCTTGTCGTTAAGCGGCGTTCCGCTCACCTTCTGCTGCGTGTTGTCTATCTTTATCTGTATTTCGCCGCTCTCGAGCACCACCGGCATAAGGCTCTCATCGTCCATGAAGAGAGTTGCTATACGCGTAGAATCGAGCGCCCCCGAAAAATGAAACTGTCCGTGAACTATGTCGCAAGAGTCGATATTCTTCAGGTCGTCGCCTTCATAAACCTTAAGAAACAGCATGCGGCCGTCTAACGTAGGAACATTAGATGAACCTTGAATGTTGTAAGAGTTTACACACGACGTAAACACGGCAAAAGCCCCCAGAAGAGTTAAAAGAGTCTTAACCATAACCTTGTTTTGTAATATTAGCACAAAATTACAACGTATTATCGATGTAAGAAAAATTTTTCATGCAATTTAAAATAAATACACTGACTTTTAGAGTTTTTTTGCCTCTTTAGCCAGCTCGCCTGATATTCTGTGAGTTGTATAAATCTCAAGCATGGCAGCAACAAGGAGCAGGAGCACCCAGTTGTTGTGAACATAAGTGACGTAATTGAAGTATCCGTCGGGCGAAAGCTTGAGAAACAGGGGCAGCAGCAGGCCATAAGAGTTTTCGACCATCAGCAGTGCCGAAAGAATAAACAGCACGTCGCCCGTAACCATGATACGGCGCAGACGCCTAATGGTGAAGTTGTTGCCGCTGTAGGTCTGCATCATCTGCATAGAAGCAAAGCACAAGGCACCCACAAGAAATATCCACGAAGCCATGAGCATCGTGCCAAAGACATAAAGTCCGGCACCGGCCACCATGAGCACCGCACCCGAAAGCAGAACAATAGTCTGCAGTTTATTTAGCTGTTTCATCGTTATCTGTTACTGGTTTTTGGTCATCACTAAGCACGAATATATCCTCATCGTCGGCTTTCATAAAGTAGTTCTCGCGAGCTATCTTTGTGATGGCCTTGGGGTTGCGCTTCAGTTCCTTTATCTTCTGTTCGTCCTGCTCATACTGCATGTTGTAGGCATCAATCTGCTCCTTCAGCTCGCTCACGAGTATTCTGTTGCGCACATGCTTCAGCAAGCTGTTCTCATCGAGGAACCCGACAATGAGGACACCGAAAATTATCACAATCCAATATTTGTTGTGACTTATAAAATTCAGAATAGGATATAAACGTCTGCTCATTAAATTTACACGGTTTCGTTACGCAACGGCAACAGTACACACGACATATAAACGGGCTTTAGCCGCCGTAACGCTGCATATTTTTGTGCAAAGATAATGCAAGTTGGGAATATAACAAAATAATAAAGGTCTTTTAACCCAAATCAGTCATTAGGATTCGGTCGGGATTTTTGCTTTATATTGAGCGGATTTTCGTTAGATTTTTCGCAGTCATAGCGGGCTATGTCAAGAAAAATCTGACTAAAAGACGCCAATAGAAACAAAAAGACCAGCTGAAAGCATCAATGCACAAAATTGGTAAAATAATATGCGGTCTAATGACCGATTTGGGTTAAATTGTAATAAACAAACGTATCGCGTGGTGTCATTATGAATCTATACAGATGCTCATCAATGACACAATGCTGTAGATACGGCCGTATTTAAGTTTATTTAAAAGCAAAAGCGCGTATTTACATCGCACGGCAATCTTCAGCGGCAACAATAAATACGGCAAACGGAAAGACGGACATGGGCCGGCATACATTAAAATTATGCCATAAAAAGGCTGGCATAAAGGGGAATACTGACGACAACGCATCAGATATAAATCAACAATCAGGCAGAATAGGGACGTCTGTTTCAAGACAAATCAGAAGCGCGTGAGCTGCAGCGTGGCATAATCTGAGCGCAATACAAGATTGTCGCCGTCTGCAACCACCACATCAAAGGTTGTCTCAGTAGAATTGATTCCGAACGGCAGCAGGTCTTCCACGGTAGCGTCAACACCGTTGTCGCTCGTAGCAGCCCTCTGCTTAAAGTCTTTCATCACCACCTTTGTCTCTCCGTCCTCATATCCGAAGCGACCTATGTATGTGCCATAGCCGTTTGGACCCTGCTTCTCGGACACCTCAACCACGTATCTCGTTATGCTGTAATAAAGGCGCGTACACTCGTGCATGCGTCCGTCAGCCCTCGTTTCAAAGCGTTCCAGTTTCCAGAATCCTTCTATATCGCTGTTTACAGGCTCCTTAAAATCGCAGCCCGACATAGCCAAAGCCATGACGGCAGCAGCAATCCATCCTATTATCTTGACCATAAAACTCCTGTTTTGGTTATTGTTATCATGCAGCCCATGCTGTCGCCTATATAGCTGCCCTTGTCGTATCCGCAGGCCAGTCTGAAGTTCCATCCCGCAGCCTTGCGCGGACTGTATGCCACTTCTGCCAGCGTGCTTCCCTGACGCATCATGCGGTCGAGCGGCACCTTGTATGTTCCCCAGTGGCGCATGTACGACAGCAGCAGGCGATACGACCACTCGTCAGACGGATTGCCGCCAATGCCTATATGGTGGGCCTTTACGCGGTTGCTCCTGAACATATTGGTTCCGTCGGCATTATATATTGGTCCGGGCAGAAACGGATGGCCCATTCCCATACCCCAGTGCTGCCAGTTGTAGTCGTGGTTATAGTAGTTGTCGCTGCCGCTCATCTGTATCTCATGAAACGAACCGCCAACACCGTCATAAAGCAGCGGTCCGGTCTGGTCGGTTGTGCACAGCCCTTCCCACAGCAGAGTGGACACAAAGGGATTCTCCGGCAACGTTAGTTCCACGCCTATATGTCCGTCTTTCCAGCGTCCATACTGCCACGTCAGCTGCGAGTGGTCATCGAAATAATGCTCGTAATAGCATCTCAGCTTCCATGTCGGCGCCGTATAGTTGAGCGCAAAGTTCCAGCTTCCCACATGGTTGCCCTCCACGTTCTGCAGCGTGCTCTCCTGTATCGGTATGATGGCCTTCAGATATTCTTTTATCCCGCCGGGCATCTTTGCCACACACGTTGTGGTTCCGTCGTCATTCTTGCGCCACTTGCTTCCGCCAAACTGTGCCGCCTCGATCATTCCGATTTCCATCGTAACTGGTATCTTCTTTGGATTTCCAACTCTGAGCATGGCCGACTTGCTGTGATATATCACGCCTCTGGTGAACGTCTCGCCTGGCTTTACAAGATCCGACCGCCAGTCGCCGTCTGTCAGCCATCCGTAGCCGAAATGAAACTTGGCAGCCACCCATCCTTTGGTGTAAGGCAGATTCTGATATTCCTTCACCTCAAGACGCACCTGCGGCACAGGACGTGCCCCGGGACCTTCAACCATCATGCCGCTGCTTAGCCTCATGTTTTTGTCCAGCGGAAAGGCTTCGCGCTCCTTGCTGCCTATGCTCAGCGTTATATTGCGCCATGACACATCGACAAAAGCCTGCTGAACAACAAAGTCTGAAGTCTGATTAACGGCTCCGGCCAGGTCGAGTCCTGCCTCCAGACGCCAGTCGGCGCCCAACTTTCCGGCATAGTCTACACCCGCTCTGAGATATCCGCTGCACGGCTCTACACCAGACAGGCCATAGCGGTTGGCCGTAAACCACATAGGGGCATAGTCGCCCGTAGACACATTGGCCGACGTCTCCAGCTTATATCTAAGCGTGTCGCCTCCGGCAAATGCCGCGGCAAGAGGCAACATACTCAGCAATAATAACAGTTTAAGCGATTTCATCAGAATTAATCTTTCACCTTAACTAAACACCTTGATGCTCTTTATCTAAAAGGCATGCTACATATTATAAATCTAGTTATACCGTTGTCCTGCAAACATCCATGAGCCTTCTTTACGCAAGTATTAAGGCAATTAACATGCCCGTTCTTACCAGACATGGCACAGTTGTCCTATTGTTACAATAAGTCAAGATATGCAGGAATGGTTTGAAGGACACCAATAATCTAGTTACATTTGATTTTCAGGGCGCAAAATTACAATAAAAAACCTGACAGATAAAAATATTTTTGTTAAAAACATAGTAATATTTTTAAAATATACGCACTTGTCTGCTTGCATTTTGCACACTCAGCTAACATAATCGGGACACATTCTGCTCACGCACATTACAAAATGCAATATGGCGACACGACACAAACGGCACAAGCTAAATACCAGACTAAAATAAAAGCAGCCACGAACAATGGCTGCATATAAGACAAAAAGTGCGCAATGCGGCATAACACCTTATGCCGCTATTGCGCAAAAGCTATATTTATTACTAACATCTAATACTTTCCGCAGGCTGTTTGCCGGCCTGTGGTCAGAAGCCTATTTCCTGCCCTCGGGCAAACACGCGGCGTATCACAGGCGACGTGTAGGCATAAGGGATGTAGTCAATCGAAGGTATCGGCTCTGTTATAAAGAAGTTAGCCACCTTGCCCACGGCTATCGAACCGTAGTCGCGGCTGAGCCCCATAGCATAAGCCGAGTTTATCGTGGCGGCATTGATGGCCTCTGCAGGCAGCAGTCTCAGCTTGATGCATGCCAGAGACACAATAAACTTCATGTCGCCCGATGGAGTTGATCCGGGATTATAGTCGCTGGCAACGGCAACGCCAAGTCCGGCGTCAACCATCTTACGTGCCAGTGCATAAGGCAGATTAAGGAAGAACGACGTGCCGGGCAGCACCGTAGGCATAGTGCCGCTGCCGCGCAGCAGCTCTATCTCCTCTTCGGTCATGCTCTCCAGATGGTCTACAGACAAGGCATTGCGCTTTACGCCTATCTCTACACCGCCCGACGATGCCAGTTCGTCGGCATGTATCTTGGGCAGCATTCCCCATTTTGCTCCGGCCTCAAGTATGCGGTCGGTCTCTTCTGGGGTAAAGAAGCCTTCGTCGCAGAACACGTCTACATAGTCGGCAAGATGCTCGCGCCCTACCTCTGGTATCATCTCCTCTACAACAAGACGTACATATTCGTCCTGGGTGTACTGGCGTCCTACTGCATGCGCACCAAGGAAGGTAGACACCACCTTTATAGGTGCCGTCTCCTTTATGCGCTTTATCACGCGCAGCATCTTCAGCTCGTCTTCGGTGTTAAGGCCGTAGCCGCTCTTTATCTCAACGCAGCCCGTACCCTTCATCACCACCTCGCGCACACGCCTCATGGCCTGCTCATAGAGCTGGTCCTCTGTCATGGTGTGCAGCAGGTCGGCTGAGTTGAGTATGCCTCCGCCGCGTTTGGCTATCTCGGCATAGCTCAGGCCTCTTATCTTGTCGACAAACTCGCCCTCGCGGCTTCCCGCATACACTATGTGGGTATGCGGGTCGCACCATGACGGCATCAGCGTTCCGCCTTCGGCGTCGACAACGGTATCTGCAGCAGCTTCAGCATCCGTCAGACTGTCCATCGTGCCGAATCCGGTTATCAGTCCGTCTTCGGCTGTCAGATAGGCGTCGTTTATCTGCTCCAGCGTCTGCATCTCGCTGCCCTGCAGCCTCAGCTTGCCGTGCCGGTCTATTCCGGCCAGTGTCTTTATATTCTTTACAAGCAGTCTCATCGGCTTGATTATTTTACGTTTTCCTTAGCGTCATGCTTATTCGGCATGCTCTCTCAGGAAGTCAATAGAGTTCTTTATGTGAGGATACATCACTTCGTCGTTCACGATGAACGGCACTACCTTGCGGTATTCATCATGCAGCTTCTCTATTACAGGCGACGACTTCAGCGGACGTCTGAACTCAAGAGCCTGAGCTGCATTAAACAGCTCTATTGCCAGCACACGCTCCGTGTTGAGCACCACCTTATAGAGCTTTATTGCAGCGTTGGCACCCATGCTGACATGGTCTTCCTGACCCTGGCTCGAAGGTATGCTGTCTACAGATGCAGGCGAGCACAGATTCTTGTTAAGGCTTACTATTGACGCAGCTGTGTATTGTGTAATCATAAATCCGCTGTTTACGCCTGGAGTTGCAACGAGGAAGCTTGGCAGGTCTCTTGTGCCCGACACGAGCTTGTAGATTCGTCTTTCTGAGATATTAGCCAGTTCGCTCAGTGCCATTGCAAGGAAGTCCATAGGCAGTGCGATAGGCTCTCCGTGGAAGTTTCCGGCAGAAATAATCAGGTCTTCGTCTGGACATACTGTCGGGTTGTCTGTTGCCGAGTTGATTTCAGTGTCGATCACTGACTTAACGTATGCCATTGAGTCCTTGGCTGCGCCATGAACCTGCGGAATGCAGCGGAACGAATACGGGTCCTGAACATACGATTTGGGCTTCTCTATTATCTCGCTGCCCTCAAGCAGTTGCCTCATGTTTGCGGCTGTCTGTATCTGACCCTTGTGAGGTCTTACCTGATGTACGGCGTCTGTGAAAGGAGACACCAGTCCATAATATGCGTCGAGCGACATGGCAGCAATCTTGTCAGCCCATTTGCTCAGGCGTTCGCCCTGCAGCAATGCCCATACGGCAAACGAACTCATGTTCTGTGTTCCGTTGAGCAGAGCCAGACCTTCTTTCGATCCGAGCTGTATCGGCTCCCATCCGTTCTCCTTCAGCATCTCTGCTCCTGTCATCACCTTACCCTTATACTCTACGTCACCGAGTCCTACGAGCGGCAGACAGAGGTGTGCCAGAGGCACAAGGTCGCCGGATGCGCCAAGTGAGCCTTGCATGTAGACAATAGGATAAACATCGTTGTTGAAGAAGTCGACAAGTCTCTCTACGGTATCAAGCTTGCAGCCTGAGTATCCATAGCTCAGCGACTGTATCTTCAGCAGCAGCATTATCTTTACTATATCGTTAGGCACGCGGTCGCCTGTGCCGCATGCATGCGACATCATCAGGTTTATCTGCAACTGCGAAAGCTGGTCGTTGCCGATAGACACGTTGCAGAGAGAGCCGAATCCTGTTGTTACGCCATAGATAGGTTTCTCTGTCTCTTCTATCTTCTTGTCGAGATATTCACGGCAGCGTACGATGCGCTTGCGTGCGTCTTCACTAAGTTCGAGTTTATAACCTTTTTCTATTATCTCACCGATACGTTCAATCGTGAGATGTTCTGCTGATATTTGGTGAATCATTGTGTATTTAAATTTAAAGTTATGTGTGTGTTTAGGAGTTAAAGAAGTTAGAGTAGTTAAAGGAGTTAAAGTCATATGTCTTGTGGACACACAATTATAAATTATAATTCATAATTGACTAACGCCTAATCTTGTTTCATAATCAGGACATTGTTTCTTAGTCCTTAATTATTTACTTAATTACTTCAAGGCATTTGACTTTAACTACTTTAACTCCTTCTAACTACTTTAACTACTGAATTTACTTCACTGCGTTATCTATTATCTCATCATCCACGAAGTTAGGCATCGTAACCTTCAGGTTCGGGGTGCGTGCCATTTCGCGCTCAATGCTGTGTATAGAGCCTTCGTTGCGTGCCCAGCTGCGGCGTGCAATACCGTTGTTTACGTCCCAGAACAGCATTTCGCGTATGTGGCGTGCGCTGTCTTCGCCTCCGTCTATCATCATGCCGAAGCCGCCGTTGATAACTTCGCCCCAGCCTACTCCGCCACCATTATGGATAGATACCCATGTGGCACCTCTGAACGAGTCGCCTATAACGTTCTGAACAGCCATGTCGGCACAGAACTGCGAACCGTCGTATATGTTACTTGTCTCACGGAACGGAGAGTCTGTTCCTGATACGTCGTGATGATCGCGGCCAAGCACTACCGGACGTGTTATCTCGCCCTTCTTTATTGCCTCGTTGAATGCCAGAGCTATCTTTGCGCGGCCTTCGGCGTCGGCATACAATATACGTGCCTGTGAGCCTACTACGAGATGGTTGCGGCCGGCCTCCTTTATCCAGTGGATGTTGTCTTCCATCTGGTGCTGTATCTCCTCCGGTGCTGTCTTGCATATATCCTCGAGCACCTCTACAGCCAGACGGTCGGTTACAGCCAGGTCTTCGGGCTTGCCTGATGTACATACCCATCTGAACGGACCGAAGCCGTAGTCGAAGAACATCGGACCCATGATGTCCTGAACGTATGAAGGGTATCTGAACTTGCCGTCGGCAGCCATGATGTCGGCTCCAGCACGCTCTGACTGCAGCAGGAATGCGTTTCCGTAGTCGAAGAAGTACATGCCGCGCTCTGTCAGCTTGTTGATTGCAGCAACCTGCCTGCGCAGAGATGCCTGCACACGCTCACGGAACAGTTCGGGATTCTCTGCCATCATCTGCTTCGACTCCTCAAATGTCATGTCAACAGGATAATATCCTCCTGCCCATGGGTTGTGCAGTGATGTCTGGTCGCTGCCAAGGTCTACCTTTATGTTTTCTTCTGCCAGGCGCTCCCACAGGTCAACCACGTTGCCCACGTATGCCATAGACACAGTCTTGCGCTCCTCTACGGCCTTTCTTATTGCCGGTATCAGTTCGTTCAGGTCAGAGTGCAGTTCGTCCACCCAGCCCTGGTCATAGCGTTTCTGTGCAGCCTTAGGATTAATCTCGGCAACAACGCTGACCACTCCGGCAATGTTTCCTGCCTTAGGCTGTGCACCTGACATACCGCCAAGACCTGACGACACGAACAGCATGCCGTGTATGTCCTTGCGGCCCGGTTCTTTCTTCATCTGCATGCGTGCAGCGTTGAGCACAGTTATCGTTGTGCCGTGAACGATGCCCTGCGGACCGATATACATATACGATCCGGCTGTCATCTGTCCATACTGGCTGACGCCCAGTGCGTTCATGCGCTCCCAGTCGTCTGGCTTTGAGTAGTTAGGTATCACCATACCGTTTGTAACAACCACTCTCGGAGCATTCTTGTGCGACGGGAAGAGTCCCAGCGGATGACCTGAATACATCACGAGTGTCTGTTCGTCTGTCATCTCGCTCAGATACTTCATAGTCAGCAGATACTGTGCCCAGTTCTGGAATGCGGCACCGTTGCCTCCGTATACGATAAGCTCATGAGGATGCTGAGCCACTGCCGGGTTCAGGTTGTTTTGTATCATGAGCATGATGGCAGCAGCCTGTTCCGACTTGTGCGGATACTCGTCAATGCTGCGTGCATACATGTCGTATGTAGGTCTGAATCTGTACATATATATGCGTCCGTAGTCGCGCAGCTCGGCAGCAAACTCCGGTGCAAGTGTCTTGTGGAATTTCTTAGGGAAATATCTCAGGGCATTGCGCAGTGCAAGCTTCTTTTCGTCTTCTGTAAGTATCTCCTTACGCTTTGGCGCATGGTTCACTTCTTTGTCATACTCACGCGGCTCCGGCAGCACGTCTGGTATGCCGGCACGTATCGCCGCCTTAAATTCCTCGTTTGTCATAATATTTAGGATTTTTCTGTTGTTTATTCGTTATGTTTCTCCCGGTATTGCCTCAATCAGTTTCCGCTGATTACTCGCTCAACCATCTGCATTATCTCAGCCTCCTGCTTTGTAGCCTCAGCCATCAGCGCCTCAGCCTCACCTATCAGAGCCTTGGCTGCATCCTGGTCTTTCAGCGACGAAGCGTTTATCTTGACGTTCAGTCCGGCACCCATCACGGCTGCTCTTGCTGCCAGTGCGCCAACGCCTGCGTCAGATACGCTGTTCGGGTTGCCGATCTCTACCATCGCCCTGCACAGTTCGAACACCTGTGCCGATGTCTTCATTGTCTCCAGCGGCACCTGTGCAGCAAACAGTGTTGCCTTCTGTATGGCCTCTGAGCGCAGCTGCTTCTCTTCGTCTGTTCCTTTCGGCATTCCGAAGGCTGCCATTATGCGGTTAAAGGCCTCTGTGTCGTCGTCAACGAGGCGCAGCAGCTCTGTCTCGAGCACCATGCCCTTGTCTGCCCACTGGCTGAACTCGTTCCAGCGGTCATCCCATCCGGGCTTGTGTGCCGACAGGTTAGCCACCATCGTTGCCAGTGCAGCACCCAGTGCTCCCATGTATGCAGCCACTGATCCGCCGCCGGGTGCAGGAGATTCTCTTGCAGTCTCGTCAGCAAATCCCTTCACTGTCAGCGCCGTCAGTCTCTTTGCCTTCTTCTGGTCGGCCTCGAGCAGCATCTCCACCACCTTCTCCTCGGGTACAAACGGACGCAGGTCGTCGAGTCCCATCGACTTCACGGCTATGTTCATTATGTCTTCTTCAGGAATACCTGTCGATCTGTGCTGTTTCTCAAGGAAATACTTGCCGGCGTCTACAATAGATCGTTTTGGCACAAGACCAACGATCTCTGTTCCCGTTACTCTCAGTCCTCTGTTCTGAGCGCAGCGGCACACCTCGTCGAATGCCACGTGCAGCGGCGTAACGTTGATGTTAGTTATGTTCATTGACACCTGTGCGATGCCGTATTCCTCGATAAACCATCCTATGGCCTTTGTCGACTTCAGCGTACCGGGCTGCATTATGGTCTTTCCGTCTGCGTCTTTCTTCACCTTGCCTGTTATCGGGTTGCCTTCGCGCACCGGTCTTCCCTTCTCTCTCACGTCAAAGGCCACTGCGTTTGCCCTGCGTGTAGATGTGGTGTTAAGGTTAAAGTTTACGGCAATCAGGAAGTCGCGTGCTCCTACAGCCGTACATCCCGTGCGTGCCACACCCTCGTCAAAGGGTCTTGCACCGAAGTCGGGAGCCTTGTCGGCGTCGCCCATCTTCTCCGGCAGCGCCTCATACTCACCGGCTCTGCACACGGCCAGATTGCGTCTTTCAGGTTTCAGAGCGGCCTCTTCATAGCAGTAACATGGTATCTGCAGCTCGTCGGCAATGCGCTTTGCCAGTTTTCTTGCCAGCTCGGCACACTCCTCAAGAGTTATTCCGCTTACCGGCACCAGCGGCAGCACGTCTGTAGCGCCCATACGCGGATGAGCACCATGATGCTTGCGCATGTCTATAAGTTCACCGGCCTTCTTAACAGCCTTGAAAGCAGCCTCGACAACAGCCTCGGGCTCACCAACAAAAGTAACCACCGTGCGGTTAGTAGCCTCACCCGGGTCAACATCGAGCAGTTTTACGCCGCCGGCTTCCTCAATCACATCGGTAATCTGTTTTATAACATTCTTGTCGCGTCCTTCGCTGAAGTTGGGCACGCACTCCACAATCTGTTTTATCTTTGCCATAGTATTATTAAAATATTGTATAGTTTCTTTATGTTTTTCTTATTAGATGCATGGCAGAATGTTGCTGCCGGCCGTCGCCTCAAAGACACCACAACATGCCGCAAACCTTCTCTCTGCCTTTACAAAGATAGGATTTTAGAATAAAAGTCGCAAAAAATATGGGTTAAAAATACAAAGATTATTTCATTAAATTTTAAGGCAGGCCGCCGCCTCACATCGTCTTAAAATATCAATTTAAAACAAAAGACGGCGATATCAAAACACTATCACCGCTCATTCACAGAAACAGATTTAAACATTGCAGTTTACAGCCACGATTACTTACAATACGCCATTTCGTCTTTCATCATACATTTATGCAGTCAGACACCGTCAGACCTCACATTTTTAGTCATTTTTCAGCACATCATGTCCCGTCATCACGCCCTCACATCTGACACATTTCTCATTCCTCACCCCATAATCACACAAAAATAAACGGCTCTTCATCCGAAAAGCCGTCAACGTCATATAATAACATAACAATTTGCATCCCGTCCCCGTTCGTCATACCATCCATGTCATAAGGGTATTTTTAGCGGATTGAATAAATCCTTATATTCAATTCCGGCAGATTAATTCTATTGATTGTCGGCTGCGCTCGGCATAACCAAATGAAA